>Ga0209099_1002125_pt1 | contig 18128 bp, 18 predicted proteins | sample AD_JPNHW2_MetaG_FD_184430 | JGI IMG/M metagenome (GOLD analysis project Ga0209099, IMG submission 184430) | Active sludge microbial communities of municipal wastewater-treating anaerobic digesters from Japan - AD_JPNHW2_MetaG (SPAdes) (version 2) | ecosystem: Engineered > Bioreactor > Anaerobic... | reverse complement strand
TGATATTTATTGGGTTATTGAAAGTTGCAGAAGGACATATACAAAAAAAGGCCAATCAAGAAACAAAAGCCCTACACCACAACTTTGTCTATTCTGAAAAAAACGAGGGGGTATGTTTTTTAATTCCGAAAAGTCGAAACCTCAATTTGTTGAATTACTGCTATTTTCAAATAAAAATTCAGAAATATGCAGATTTGTCGGTTGATAGTGATTTTTTTTGAAAAATCACAGAGTTTTTTGTTGTTAATACAGAGTAAGTGCTGGTTTTTTCCAGTGCCACTCTGCGACTTCTCTGAGTAGCTCAATGTAATTAAAATATAGTACAACCATGTTGATGTTTTTTGTAGGAGTACTTTGGCTGTTTATGTAGAATTTAACTTTAATTTTGTATCATGCTTGTGAGTCTGCCATGATAAAAAAACCGAAACCGGAAAAACATTCGAAAAAAAGCATATTTGGCTTCAGTCGGAATATTATTTTCACGGGTATTACCAGCTTCCTGACGGATACCTCTGTAAAAATGCTGTATTCGGTGATGCCGATGTTTCTGTTGTCTATCGGGGCTTCTAAAACCAGTCTTGCGCTGATTGAAGGGATAGCCGAAAGCACTGCCTCTCTTATCAAGGCACTATCGGGTTTCTGGAGCGACAAGATAGGAAAAAACAAACCCTTTCTGCTTTTGGGCTACGGCCTTTCTGCACTAATAACACCCTTGTATGTTTTTGTTTTTTTACCCGTCCACGTTCTTGTGCTTCGCCTTATCGAAAGGTTCGGAAAAGGTATAAGGACAGCTCCCCGCGACAGCCTGATAGCCGGCTCGGTTATAAACGGCGAAACAGGTAAAAGTTTTGGCCTGCAAAAAGCCATGGACAACAGCGGCGCCATACTTGGCCCACTGATAGCTTTCGGATTGCTGTGGCTGTTTCCCGGGAATTTCAGGATTATTTTCCTTCTGGCAGGCATACCGGCCATACTGGCCATTTTTGTGATAATTTTCGGTATCAAAGAGGCCAAAAAGAACAAGTCGGAATTGTTCACAAAATTTCATTTCCGTGATTTTTCCCCCAGGTTTTATTTTTTCCTGGTCATCCTATTTGTCTTCACCCTTGGCAATTCCACCGATGCCTTACTAATGGTCAAGGCCAACGAGGTTGGGATAAAAGTCGCCTTTATTCCTCTGGTCTATCTCATTACAAATTTAGTTTCTGTTGTCTTTGCTATACCCATCGGGAAACTTTCCGACAGAATTGGGAAAGAAAAGGTATTGATTACAGGTTTTTTTATTTACGCAGTCGTTTACTTTGGCTTCGGATTATCTGGAACAATAGGCGGCATCATAATATTGTTCGCATTTTACGGATTATATTCTGCCTGTACCGATGGCATTCAGAAAGCTTTTGTTTCCGATTTAACCGACAAAAACAAAAAAGGTACGGCCCTGGGTATCTACAATGCTTTGTTGGGAATAACGCTTTTGCCGGCCAGTCTTATTGCCGGAGCGCTCTATGATAAAGTCAACTCATCGGTGCCCTTTTATTTTGGCTCCGCTATGGCCATTATTTCTGTGATATTGATGATTGTCTTTAACCTGAAATACAAGGATAACATCAAGAATTGAAAGAGAAAAAACTCTACTTTATCAGATACGACTTACTGTTAACCACATCCATCACGGCTTTCTGCAAAAATTCGTTGGCCATCAGTATCATGTCGAAGTCGCTGGGGAAGGGCAGGGGAGCGCTGCCCAGCCGTTTCTGAGTTTCGGGTGTCAGCGCACGCAGGTCGCCGTTGGCCATCAGGTAGCCGTTGCTGAACACGGAATTGGCGATGATATTTTCGGAAGTCATCAGTTGTCTGCTGACATTATTGTAAAAATCCACTTTCCCCGAAAGCACAGCTTCTTTATTTTGAGCTATCTCCTTAACATGGCATTCGCTCCTAACATATTTAGGAACCTTAATATCGTTGCCTAAGCTGTCTTTCATTACATTGCCACGGTTGTCGAGTTGGTAGGTCCAGCCGTCCTGTATGGTCTTGGATTCAGTCCATATTTTTTCTTTTATGCGTTCGGGCGATACATCAATCATCTTCAGGTTTACCACTATGGCGTAGTCGTAGGTCAGGCCTTCCTGCTCACGGGTATCGTATTGAACCCATTTTTTATTGAGGCCGGTAAGCGAAATCTTCAAAAACTCATATTCAAAATCCTTGGGCAAAATGGCGTTGCTGTTGTTTTGCATATTCAGTATCACATACGTGGTGCCTTGTATCTCGGCTTGCCTGATAAGCTGGTTCACATCCTTGTATTCCGAATAATGTTTTTTGATTTTGGAAAACTCGCTGTATGCCTGGCGTGCCGCCATTTTGTCCTTGCTTTTCAGCAACTTGGTGCCGAGGGCATAATAATAGTCACAGGCCTTTTTTTCGGCCTCTATCATATCCTCATCGTAGTCATGGTATTCAAATCCGATGGTGGCGAGTATAGGTTGTGGCAGGCTTTTGGCCATGTCCTGTCGGTTTTTTAATGCATTGTAGTTTTGAAAAACTTCTTCCCAGATATCAGGCTGTCCTGTCTTGCGCAGGTAATCTATCCTGTCGAGGTTTTGCCTGTTTGCTTGTTTATATGCCTGGGTTAACACCGCCAGCTGTTTTACATTATCGGGATTTTTACGGAGTTTGGAGATGGCTTTTTTTGTAGCCATATCAAAATTGCCTTTTTCAAGGTATTGTTTGGATGAGGTGCATCCTGCGGACAGGAGGACAACGCTTATCAGGAATAAAACAATTTTCGTTTTCATACCGGTCTTTTTTCAAAAAATACAAAATTTAAGCCAAAAATAAGCTTCTCCAAAGATAAGATAAAACTTTTATTATATACACTTGCTTATACGGTTATGCGCGGTTTCAACGGATAACAAAATGCAATGTTAATATCAGGAATTATTGTACTTTTACTTTTTTTTATGCTAATTTTGAAACACAATTACAATAAAAAAGCCACAAGATGAAAGGAATAATCCTTGCCGGAGGCTCCGGTACCAGGCTGTATCCATTGACTATCGCCGTGAGCAAGCAAATGATGCCTGTTTACGATAAGCCCATGATTTATTACCCTCTTAGCGTGCTGATGATGGCGGGAATTTCGGAGGTGCTGATCATTTCTACGCCTTATGACCTGCCCAATTTTCAGAAACTTTTGGGCGACGGCAGCGAGCTGGGATGCAAATTCAGCTATGCTCCCCAGGAAATACCCAACGGACTGGCACAGGCTTTTGTCATTGGCGAAAAATTTATCGGCAAAGAAAAGGTGGCGCTGGTGTTGGGCGATAATATTTTTTATGGTACGGGCTTGCCTAAACTTTTGCAGGAAAACAACGACCCCGAGGGCGGAGTGGTGTTTGCCTATCATGTATCCGACCCGCAGCGTTACGGCGTGGTTGAATTTGATGAAAGGCTGCAGGCCATATCAATAGAGGAAAAGCCGCAGGCCCCTAAATCGAATTATGCGGTTCCTGGTTTATATCTTTACGACAACAGCGTGGTGGAGGTGGCCAAAAACATCAAACCCAGTAAACGCGGCGAATACGAAATCACCGACGTAAACAAATATTATCTGGAACAGAAAAAATTAAAAGTCGCCATACTTACCCGGGGCACGGCCTGGCTCGACACTGGGACTTTTTCATCACTATTGCAGGCATCGCAGTTTGTGGAGGTTATTGAAAACAGGCAAGGCCTGAAAATTGGCTGTATCGAAGAGATAGCCTATCGCATGGGCTTTATTGATGCTGAAAAACTGAGGTTTCTGGGCGAGAAATACATAAAATCCGGTTACGGAGAGTATCTATTAAAAATACTAGAACAAAAACAATTATGAGAACAATATTGATAACCGGTGGAGCAGGGTTTATCGGAAGCTGCCTGGCCGAAAAAATGATCAGCGATCCCGAAAATTATGTTGTTATTGTGGACGACCTTACCACGGGCGATGTGGCCAAGCTGCCATCAGCCCAGCACAAAAACTGGCGGTTTATCAAATGTAATGTCAACGATTACCGTGATATTTCTGCGGTGATGCTGGCCTTTCCCTTCGATTATGTATTTCATTATGCCGCCGTGGTTGGAGTGCAGCGTACGCAGTTATTTCCGGTGCGGGTTTTGAATGATATTAAAGGTATCTCCAACATTTTGAATCTGAGTAAAAACTCCCATGTCAAACGGGTATATTTTTCTTCTTCTTCGGAAGTTTACGGTGAGCCGGTGGAATTGCCTCAAAACGAACTAACCACGCCTTTAAACTCGCGGGTGCCTTATGCTGTGGTGAAAAATATCGGGGAAGCCTATCTGAAATCCTATCATAAAGAGTTTGGGCTGGACTATACCATTTTCAGGTTTTTCAATACCTATGGGCCCAAGCAAAGCCGCGATTTTGTGATGTCGCGCTTTATGGCACTGGCTTTGAAAAACCAGAATATCACCATATATGGCGACGGCAGCCAGTCGAGGACTTTTTGTTATATCAACGACAATGTGGATGCCTGCTATGCCAGTTTTGTAAATTCTGCTGTCAACCATGATACGGTCAACGATATTATCAACATTGGCAACGATAACGAGATTTCTGTTCTTGAACTGGCGAATAAAATCATCAGCCTGACCAATTCCCAGTCGAAGATAGTGTATAAACCCCCATTGGAAGAGGGAGATATGCATCGCCGCCTGCCCGATACAACCAAGATGCGCAAACTGCTGGGCCGGCCTATGCTGTCTTTGGACGAAGGGATAAAAAAACTTATTGAAAACCCACTGTTCCTGAAATAAGATTTTATGAGCTGTTTTATACCGTCATAATATCTTTTTCTTTTTGGACCAGCAGTTTGTCTGTTTTTGCAATAAAATTGTCGGTCATTTCCTGGATGTCGGTCTGGGCCTTTTTTACGAGGTCTTCGGGAACGCCATCTTTTTCGAGTTTTTTTGCCGCATCGTTGGAGTTTCTGCGGATATTCCGGATGGAAACCTTGGCATTTTCTGCTTCGGTGCGGGCTTTTTTAACGAGTTCTTTGCGGCGTTCTTCGGTAAGTGGTGGCACCACAATACGCAGCACTTCCCCGTCATTTTTGGGATTGAACCCAAGGTTGGCGGCCATGATGGCTTTTTCTATCAGGGGAAGGGCGTTTTTATCCCAGGGCTGAATAATTATTTGTTTGGGATCCGGAGTATTGATGTTGGATAACTGCTCCAGGGGCGTCACGGCGCCGTAATATTCTATTTTTATTCCTTCGAGCATTTGCGTGCTGGCTTTGCCGGTACGTATTTTTTGAAATTCGCGTTCCAGATGCACCAGGGCATTTTGCATACTTTCGTTGGTTTCTTCTATAAGAAAATCTAATTCTTCAGACATATTTTTTTTTATTATTGACTGTTTAAAAATTAATTGGTAACCAGGGTGCCTATGGGTTCGCCGCTGACAAGTTTCTGTAAGTTGCCTTCGGTATTCATATCAAAAACCACCACGGGCATATTATTGTCTTTGCACAAAGTAAACGCGGTCATGTCCATTATTTTCAGGTTTTTTTCGTAGGCTTCGTCAAAGGTCAGTGTCGAAAACTTTTTTGCCTCGGGATTTTTTTCCGGATCGTCGGAATAAATACCGTCCACCCGCGTTCCTTTCAGGATGATGTCGGCTTTAATTTCCAGTGCCCTCAATACAGCGGCGGTATCTGTAGTAAAAAATGGATTGCCGGTACCGCCTGAGATAATTACAATTTCTCCTTTTTCAAGATGTTGTAAGGCTTTTCTTCCACTGGTCAGCTCACAGACGGGATTTACCTGTATGCCCGAGAGTATTTTGCATTTTATGCCTTTGTTTTCCATGGCCGACTGCAGGGCCAGGCCGTTGATAACTGTGGCCAGCATGCCCATATAGTCTCCCTGCACCCTGTCGATGCCAAAAGTGTTGCCTTTAAGGCCTCTGAAAATATTGCCCCCTCCAATTACGATGGCGATCTGAATATGAAGGTCGTAGATTTTTTTTATCTCATTGGCATACAGGTCAATACGATCGGAATCAAAGCCATATTCTTTATTCCCCATCAAGGCTTCGCCACTCAGTTTCAGCAAAATTCTTTTATATTTCATGAAATAATTATTTAACAGAGCAAAATTAAAAAAAAAGAGAGAACCTGAGGCCTCTCTTTTTTATTTGTGTGATAAAAGATTAGTTTTTCACTGACACTCTTTTAAATTCAGTAACTTTCAGATCTTTGTCACATTCCGAAAGATATTGTCCAACGGTTTTTTTGCTGTCTTTAATAAATTCCTGGTTGACAAGGGTATTGTCTTTGAAATATTTATTGAGCTTTCCGAGGGCAATTTTTTCAAGCATTTCTTCGGGTTTTCCTTCAGCGCGGGCTTGTTCTTTTCCGATTTCTATTTCTCTGTCTATCAGTGTCTGATCCACGCTGTCTTTGTCGAGGGCTACAGGGCTCATAGCAGCAATCTGCATGGCCACATCTTTTCCGCATTGGTCAATTTCTTTACCATCGGATTTGTTGAAACCCAGCATAGAAGCTAATTTGTTGCCCATATGATTATATACAAATACCCTGGGGGCTTCGATAAACTGATAATCATTTAGTCCGATTTTTTCGCCTGTTTTTCCCATGTAGTCGCTCACGTGATCTGCCACGCTGCGGTCGTTGATGCTCAGGTTTTTCAGTTCGTCTAATGATTTTGGTTTGTTCACCAGCGTGAGTGAAGCGATAGCATTGGCGAGGTCGATAAATTCCTGGTTTTTGGCAACAAAGTCGGTTTCACAGTTTAACATGGTGATGCTTCCAAACTTTTTGTCTTCTGAGGCCAGGGCTATTACCAGTCCTTCGGATGTTTCGCGGTCGGCGCGTTTGTTGGCTACTTTTTGTCCTTTTTTACGTAAGTAATCAATAGCTTTTTCGTAGTCTCCGTCGCATTCTACCAGTGCGTGTTTACAATCCATCATGCCGGCACCGGTCATTTGTCTTAATTTGTTTACTTCGGCTGCTGTTATATTTGCCATTTTATAAATAGAATAATTAGGTTAATGTTTATTTTTTAGTTATGGTTTTTTTGCCTGCGACAGGTTTTTTTACTGCAATAGGTTTGCGAGCTTTTTTATCTTCGGTATCATCGATTTCGCCAATGGGTTCAGCATCTTTTATTTTGGCAGCCAGTTCTTTTTTTGCAGCAGCTTTTTTCAATGATTTGGCTTCTTCTTCCTCTTCTTGTTCTTCAATGGATTTTAAGCTGGCTTTTTCAATCATGATATCTTCGTTTTCTTCTTCATCTTCTCTGTCCTGAATATCTTTGGCGATTTTGCGTTCGGCAAGGCCTTCTTCTATAGCTTTTACCATGTGTCCCAAAATGATAGCGATGGATTTTGAAGCGTCATCGTTGGCGGGAATGGCGTAATCCACTTCGTTGGGGTTTGAGTTGGTATCCACGATGGCAAAGGTGGGGATATTAAGTTTTTTGGCTTCGTTTACAGCAATTTTTTCTTTCAGGATGTCCACAATAAATATAGCTGAAGGTAAGCGGGTAAGGTCAGAAATACTGCCAAGGTTTTTTTCAAGTTTTGCCCGTTCACGAAGTATCTGCAAACGTTCACGTTTTGAAATTTTGGTAAAAGTGTCGTCGTTTTGCATTTTATCGATGGAGGCCATTTTTCTTACGGCTTTGCGGATAGTGGCAAAGTTGGTAAGCATTCCGCCCGGCCAGCGCTCTGTAACGTAAGGCATGCTGACGCTTCTCACGAGCTCGCCGACGATTTCTTTTGCTTGTTTTTTGGTGGCCACAAACAGGATTTTTTTACCTGATTTGGCGATTTGTTTGAGGGCTAATGCAGCCTCATCGGCTTTAGCCACGGTTTTGTAGAGGTCGATAATGTGTATCCCGTTGCGTTCCATAAAAATATATGGTGCCATAGCGGGGTTCCATTTTCTTTTCAAATGTCCGAAATGTACTCCGGCATCGAGGAGGTCTTCAAATTTTAGTTGATTCATGGATTTTTATTTAGGTTATGTTTACTTTCTTGTTTACTTTTTTAAGTCAATTGCCAAGTAGTATCGCAAAACGATAGTCTTGGCAATTTAGATACTAAACAAAACGGAATGTTAACGCTTGCTGAACTGGAATCTTTTTCTTGCTTTTTTCTGGCCTGGTTTTTTGCGTTCAACCATTCTCGGGTCTCTTCTGAGAAGCATTTTGGGTTTTAATACCGGGCGGTGTTCTGCGTCAATTTCGCAGAGTGCGCGCGAAATGGCCAGCGATAAGGCTTCGGCTTGTCCGTTGAAGCCGCCGCCGTCGATATTGGCTTTTATATCATATTTTTCCGAAGAATTTGTCAGTTCCAAGGGCTGTTTTACCACATATTGCAATGTGGGTGTTGGAAAGTATTCTTTAAAATCTTTGCTGTTTACAACAATCTCGCCTTTACCTTCTTTAACATAAATGCGGGCAACGGCTGTTTTTCTTCTTCCGATGGTGTGAATTACTTCCATAAATTATTTAAGGGTATTAATATTAATTTTATTCGGTTTTTGTGCTTCGTGTGGGTGTTCGGAACCGGCATAAACAAAAAGGTGTTTATACATATCATCACCCAGTTTGTTTTTGGGCAGCATGCCTCTGATAGCTAATTCAAGAATTTTTTCCGGTTTTTTGGCAAGATATTGCCGGGGCGTTGTCATACGCTGTCCGCCGGGGTATCCAGTATGTCTGACATACATCTTGTCGGTGAGTTTTTTGCCGGTAAACTGAACTTTTTCAGCATTAATGATTATTACATTGTCTCCGCAGTTGAGGTTCGGAGTGTAATAAGTCTTGTTTTTGCCTCTGAGCAAAATTGCCACTTTGCTTGCCAGTCTTCCTACAATTTCTTTTTCTGCATCAATCAGCAACCAGTCTTTTACAATGATTTCGTTGTTGGCAGAACGTGTTTTATAACTAATAGTATCCATCATTTATTTGAATTACAGTAACTAAACCTTATTTCTCTCAAAATTGGGGTGCAAATGTACTAATTTTTTTTCAATTAGCAAATTTACTAACATTTTTATGTTAATATTAGTACAACAGGTGTTTTTTGCTGCTGTTTTTCCAGCCCGCATCGCTTTTGTAATCAGCAAAATAGATAACAATGTCGGCATCACTTTTATAGTCGCAAAAAAATATGGTAACATCGGCATCGCTTTTATAATCACAAAAATACCATAAACCCTGGTTGCCGGCGGCGTCACTTTTATAGGAGCATTTGTAAACTACCAGGTCGGCATCGCTTTTATAGTCGGCCACATAAACCTTTACTTTGGCGTCGCTTTTATAATCACAGGAATAAACTTTTTGAGCCTGAGCGCCTGCGACGCACAAAAGCATCACTGAAATCAGTACGCTGATTTTTAAAGAATTTCTCATAGTAAGTTTTATTGTTATTTCTGAATTTTAATTTCGTATGAAAAGCTTTCCATGATAGGGTTGGATAAAAGTTCCTTACAGGCCTTTTCAAGCTTTGTCCTGGCGGTTTTTTCGTCTTTGGCTTCAATTTCTACAGAGATGTGTTTTCCAATGCGCACATCTGTGATTTCGGTGATGCCCATATTTTTAAGTCCGGATATGACGGCTTTGCCTTGAGGATCGAGCAATTCCTTTAATGGCATGATATTAATTTCTGCTACAAATTTCATGGTGTTTATTTTTTTCTTTTTATAAATAAATCAATTATCGACAAAATAATATACAAAAATATAATTAGAGGCACAGCAGCAAAGTAAAACAGCAAAACTGCCAACAGCGACAACAGAAGGAAAATATAACGGATGCGGTTTTCTTTCCATGCGAAAGTTTTAAATTTCATGGCAATTAGCGGAAGGTGCGATACCAGCAGGTAAGAAAAAACCAGCGTAATAGGAATGAGCAAGGCTGGATGGATGATATAATAATGTATGCCAACGGGTAACGGCATCCACGAAGGAAATCCCACTCCAAGGCTTAGGGGCACCAGGCCGAAAATCAGCAGGGCATTGGCAGGGGTTGGTAACCCGATAAAATGATCAGTCTGCCGTTCGTCGATATTGAATTTTGCCAGCCGCCAAGCCGAGAATATGGGGATCAGAAAGGCACAAAATGCTGCCTGGCCCGGCAAACCCGTCGGCCAGAACTCAAGCCCCCGTTCCAGCAGCAAAAACATCGCCACGCCAGGAGCCAAGCCGAAAGAGATAACATCAGAGAGCGAGTCGAGCTGCTTGCCCAACTCCGATTTTACCTTGAGCAGACGGGCAACAAAACCATCCGCAAAATCAAAAACGGCCGCGGCCAGAATAAAATAAACAGCCAGCATGAGCTCATCCCTGAAGAGAAAATAAATCGCCAGACTGCCGCAAAGCAGGTTCATGCTTGTAACGATGTTGGCAATATTTGTTTTGAGCGCTTTCATAAGATTGTACAAAAATAATATTTAGCTTTACAACAACTCATAAACTTTTGGTTTATTTTTGTTTTATAATAATATTAGCCATGAAAAATTTCTTGATTTATGCAATGGTTGTTATGAGTATCCTGATGTTTTCGTGTGCGGGAAACAAAAAAAACAATCAGGCAGAGGAACAGGCACTCGAGAAAGGTAAGATAATTACTAAAGTAAAATGCCTGAAAAACCGCACACAGTCTTATGCGGCCTTTATTCCTTCCACCTATTCGGAGGACAAAAAATATCCGGTGATATTTTGTTTCGACCCGTCGGGAAATGGGATTTTGCCCTTGGAGATACTCAGGGATGATGCCGAAAAACTGGGATATATCCTGATAGGATCGAATGTGTCGAAAAACGGCCTGGCCTGGGATGTCATTGCCGACCATTATGATGTAATGCTCACCGACGCGTCGGAACGGTTGGAGGTGGATTCTTCAAGGATATACACCTGCGGCTTTTCGGGAGGTTCGCGGGTGGCCAGTTCCATTGCCATCCTCAAAGGAGGAATTTCTAGTGTGATAGGCTGTTCGGCAGGCTTGCCGCAGCTAAAAGAAGCGATCAAAACCAAATTTGATTATATAGGATTTGCCGGCAAGGACGATATGAATTATGCGGAAATGGTCAACCTTGATGGCGCTCTCGAAAAAAACAATATCCGCCACCAACTGGTTGTTTTTGATGGAACACATGCCTGGCCTCCGAAAGAAGTGCTTTCCGAAGCTTTTACCTGGATGGAGCTTCATGCCATGAGAGACAAGAAAAAACCTGAAGATAAAGACTATATTAACAAAAAACTGTCGGAGTACTCCTTGCAACTCGACGAAATAAAAAAATCCGGCAACAAATACAAAGAATATTTGCTGACAAAAAAGATGCTTACCTATTTTAACGGATTAACTAATATTGCGGAACTGGAAGAGTCGCTGAAAACACTTCAGGACAATGCTGCGGTAAAAAACGAAATCGACAACTCATTACTGAATCTGAAAAAAGAACTTGCCATGCAGCAGAAGTACGCCCCTAAAATAAATACCGAAAGTGCTGCCTGGTGGAAAAATGAAGTGGCCTACCTGAACAAATTTATTGCCATGTCGCCAAATGAAGATGAAAAGCATATTGTAAAAAGAGTGCTTGAATACCTTAGCTTGTCAGCATATTCTGCAAGCAATTCGCTGTACAAACAAAACAATTTTGTTGATGCGGAGCATTACATTGAAATCTATTCCATCATCGACACCGATAATCCTGAACCAGCCTTTATGATGGCACAATTGTCTGCCCGAAAAAAAGATGCTTTAAAAACCATGGAACATCTCAAAAGGGCCGCATCGCTGGGTTTTGCCGAAAGAACACGCGTGGATAACGACACTGTTTTTCTCAAATTCAAAGAAAAAAAAGGCTTTTCGGATATCATGGATATCATCACGGCAAATCAGAATAAAAAATAATTGTTCTTGTTGCCAGCAATACTGTTTATCTTCAAGCCATTTTATAACTGATATACTATGTCGAAAATTATTGTTGAAGTTTGCGCCAATTCGTTTTCTTCGGCCCTGGCTGCCCAGAAAGCAGGCGCCCATCGTATTGAACTCTGTTCAAGTCTGAACTCCGGAGGCCTCACACCCTCGGCAGGTACGATAAAATCAGTGTTGAAAACCCTCGATATACCTGTTTTTGTGCTAATCCGGCCCCGTGCCGGTGATTTTCTTTACAGCCGCGAAGAATTTGAGGTGATGAAAGAAGATATTATCTACGCCAAAAACCGTGGGGCTGCGGGTGTCGTGTTAGGAATATTAAACGCGGATGCCGAAATAGATGTGAAGAGGTGTTCCGAGCTGGTAAGCCTTGCAAAACCTATGCAAGTAACATTTCACAGGGCTTTCGACAGGGTTATGAGTTCCAGCTCAGCGCTGGAAGATGTCATAAAAACCGGCGCCACCCGCATCCTGACCTCAGGACTTTCTGAAAAAGCTGTGAACGGCAAACAAACCATCAGGAAACTGGTTGAGCAGGCCAACGGAAGGATAGCCATAATGGCCGGTGGTGGCATAAATCCACAAAATGCTGCTGAAATAGTATCCGATACCGGTGTCAAAGAAATTCACGCTTCCTGCTCGGTTTCATTAAACAGTAAGATGACCTGGCTCATCAGGTTTTCTTCTTTTGATCTGGGCTATAGCCACACAGTGGCCGATGCCGCTACTATCAGAAAAATGCTCGATTCTATTAATACAGTTTAGTTTAAACTATGGGAAAAAAAATACTGCTATCCGTGGCTGCCTTGTTTTGTGTCCTCTTGGTAATGGCGCAGGACAGGTCGCGGCATTTTATTCATGATACCGCATACCGGGGGCAGGTGGAAAACGATTTTGACAAACAAAAACTGACTAGCAGGGGCAGGGCCGAGCAATTGTTTGCTGTTTTTAATAATGACCTGTCGCTGGAAGAAGAGGAAGCCTTGAAATTCCTTTATGCTTACATGCCCTTGAGTGATCTGGCCGATTATGACGGACAATTTTTCCTGGAGCAGGTACGCATGTCGCTGCTGGCCAAAAAGACGTTTAGCTGGGGAGAAAAAATTCCCGAAGACATTTTCAGGCATTTTGTGCTGCCTTATCGTGTCAACAACGAAAACCTCGATTCGGCGCGCACTGTAATTTTCTACGAACTGAAAGATCGAATAAAAAAAATGTCCATGCATGATGCCGCCTTGGAAGTAAACCACTGGTGCCACGAGAAAGTGAGCTATAAGCCCACCGATGGCCGCACCAGCGCACCTCTGAGCACTATACGGACGGCCTACGGTCGCTGCGGCGAAGAATCCACGCTGGCGGTAACAGCTTTTCGCGCAGTAGGCATACCGGCAAGGCAGGTGTACACCCCGCGTTGGGCACATTGCGACGATAACCACGCCTGGGTAGAAGTGTGGGTGGATGGGAAATGGCATTTCCTCGGTGCCTGCGAACCCGAGCCCGAACTGGATATTGCCTGGTTTGCGGCCCCCGTGCTGAGAGCCATGCTGTGCAACACCACCGTTTATGGAAAATACCAATCAGCCGAAGAAGCTCTTAAAAGTGAAGAACATTTCACTCAGATTAATCTGATAGAAAACTATGCCCCTGCAAAGAAACTGTTTGTGAAAACCTTGGATAAGAATTTCCGCGTTGTTGCCGATGCTATGGTGGAGTTTCAGCTTTACAACTATGCGGAGTTTTATCCGCTGGCCAAAAAAAACACCGATGACCAGGGCCTTGCCTTTCTGACAACTGGCCTGGGCGATCTGCTAATCTGGGCATATAAAGATGAAACCTTCGGCTATGCAAAAGTTACCGTAGGAAATACTGATACCGCTGTTGTTGTACTGGATAAATCCGCTGTTGAAAACGATGTATTGAATTTTACTCTGGTGCCTCCTATAGAAAGGCAACCCAATGTGGCCGAAGCAAAAGGGAAAAAAGAGAATGAAAAACGCCTGCAAAAGGAGGATAAAATCAGGGCCGCTTTCGAAGCCGGATTTATCGATTCTGTTACAAGTTGCCGCTTTGCACAAAGTCTCCGGCTCAACACCGATTCGGTATGGTTTTTTTTGAAGCAAAGCCGTGGCAACTGGAAGGAAATCATGACATTTATTCAGGCAGGAGCAGCCCTCAATAAAACCTACACCCTACAAATACTTGGCGGCATCTCGGAAAAAGACCTGCGCGACACCCCGCACGAAGTTCTTCTTAACCATCTGCAACATTCTGATACGACGTTTGCCCGGGCGAATAATATAACTTCTGATCAATACTACAGCTATGTGCTGAACCCGCGGATATCAGGAGAACTATTGTCCGCTTATAAAAAATACTTTCAACAGGAATTTGAAAAAAACACCATCGCGGAAATGCAGACCGATCCTGCATTAGTTGCGAGTTATGTAAAAGAAAACATCGCTGTTTCAGCCACCGCCAATTATTCCAGGAATCCTCTTAAACCCTCGGGTACCCACCAGTTGAAAATGGCTGATGCGGTCTCGCGCGATATCTATTTTGTGGCGCTTTGCCGCAGTTTCGGCATCCCTGCACGGATAAACTCCGCCACCAAATGCCCGGAATATATTTTCAACAACCAGTGGAACCAGGTGTATTTTGAAAAAAACGACATTGTAAGCAATCCTAAGGCAGATCTGACACTCACTGTGGATAATTCGGCCATTGACTTCAAGCCGCTGTATTACACGCATTTTACCATAGCTCGTTTTGAAAATGGGGTTTACCGTTCTCTTGATTATGAAGAAAGCCCTTTGTTCGATGTGTTTCCCGCCACGCTTGCTCTGGATGCCGGTTATTATATGGTGGTTACGGGCATACGCAACAAAGACGGTAGTGTGAATACAAACCTGCATTTTTTTCAACTTGGCTTGCGCGAACAAAAATCCATAGAACTAAACTTTGTTCAGCAGGAAGAAAAACCGCAAAGTTTGGGCTATTTGCCACTTAGCAGTGTTTTTGAAAATTTCTCCGGTATAAATACCGAAACCCTGGAAAAGCTGGGTAATCAGAAAGGCCTCATTATCGGCTGGCTCGACCCCGACCGCGAGCCCACCAAACACACTATGGCTGATTTCAAGATGCTTCGCAGTGCATTTGAACAATGGGGAGGCAGCCTACTGTTCTTGTTGCCCGAAGAAAAAACCGGCAATGTCCTAAATGAATCCACATTTCCGGGCCTGCCCGCACAGTCGGTTTTCGGGATGGACAAATACGGTCTTCTTACACATGCCGAAAAAAATCTGAAGTATTCGTTTAAAAACAACTATCCGGTTTTTGTAGTTGTTGACAAAAACGGCCAAATCCTTGATTTTTCGTGTGGTTATAAAATTGGCAGGGGCGAGCAGCTTGTAAAAATGTTGAAACACTTGGAATAACAAAGGTTGCGATTAAAAATTTGTTTGTAGCGATAGTGCTGATTCCTTGCCAATGAATAGATTGTAAGAACAATAAAAAGTAATCCTAAAAAGCCAATTAACCATTTTCCATCAGTTGAACTTAATGCAAAAACTCCGGCAATCGCAGAAAAACCACCGGTAGAAATCAAATAAAATAATTGTTTGTCGAGGGGTTAATTTTCTTTTTTTACAGAACAAGCATCACCGAAGCAATCAGGTTATAAATCATTAAAATTGGAATAATTTCTTTTGGCGCATAACATATTAGGAGCAGTGCAAATGTAACAAGGGTAAAACCTAAGCCCGTAATCCCTTTTATTAGGCTCGAAAAATGTAATAATTAATACTGCCTAAGTTTTTGACATCGCTTATCGTGTTAAAAAAAACAATGAGCCAATAGCAATCACAGCCCATAAAATAATTCCGAATGCAAAACTTTTTGGGCCTGTTTTTTTTATGTCACTTATGGTGATATTTGAGCCAATCAGGAACAATGCAATTACCATCCCGCGTTTGCCTAACCAGCTAAAATGTTCGTAACTTGTTTTATAGTCGGGGAATATATTGGCAAATACAATGGCAAGCACGAAAAACAAAATAAACCAGGGGAATTTAATTGATTTTTTTTCACCGCCTTTATTCATAAATGCAATCACCAATGATAATGGGATAATCCACAAAGCCCGGATAAGTTTTACAGTGGTAGCCACCTGCAATGCTTTTTCGCCGTAAATTGCCCCTGCACCAACCACCGAACTGGTGTCGTGAATGGCTATGGCAGCCCAGTTTCCAAATGTTTCCTGACTGAGCCCTAATTTATGCCCGATAAATGGGAATAAAAACAGTGCAACAGCATTTAGCACAAAAACCACGATAAGTGCAAATGAAGTTTGATAGCTTTTACTATTAAGAATTGGGGCAATTGCGGCAATGGCACTTCCTCCACAAATTGCTGTTCCGGAAGAAATAAGGAGTGAGATATTTTTCTCCACCTTAAGGAGTTTTCCAAGCAAGATACCAAGTGTCATCACTATAATTACAGATACTATGGTTACAAAAAAACCGCTTTTTGAGGCTGAAATTACAGCACTCAAACTCATTCCAAAACCCATTAAAACAATGGAAGCCTGAAGGATTTTTGACGTGTACTTGTGGATATTTTCATGTCTTATTCCGATAATTGAAAGCACTAACCCAATGCATAATGCAATGGCCGGAGACACAAACGGCAAAAAACATGCACAAACGATAAATGAATAGAGCCAGTTGCACCTTTTAACCTTCTTCTCGAACCCAATTAAGCCATTAAATACTTTTACGTTTTTCATTCCCATACTTTAGGGTACAAAAGTATCGGATTGCGATAATTAAAACAAACACCAAATATTTATTGTCAATAATTACATGTTAGAAATTAAGTTGATGTTGGGGCCTGCTGTTTCAATCGAAAGGCGGCAGAGGGGCTTTTCGGCTATCACTCTATGTGTTAGTGGCTGTAATTCTTTCTCTGTCTGTTGTCATTGGTCGTCAATTTTGAAAATACTTTTCACCAAGTCTGTTCGTTTAAATTTATCAGTTTCTAAATCTAAATATTTTTTCTGTTTGTCAACTGTTACAAAACCAAACCATAGAAAAAACCTGTCAAAAGTCCGAACGCCATAACATCTATAAAACTGTTCTTCAGGAGTTGAATAGTCGGGTCTGAAAAACTTTAGAAACATTGGAAATGCTGTCAAATACTTTTTTGCATAGAAGTCTACTGTCTTCGGTTGGTCGCCAAATTTGTCAAGCATAATAAGTGAAAATGCCCAACCGAGTTGTCCGATTGGTTGCTCAGGATAGCCGTCATTATAACTCCAAAGAAATTTGTTTGTAAACGCTTGAAAAAACTGTCTGAATATTTGTAAGCGGTTGTTTGTCTCAAGGAGTTTTGTTGCAGTCTTTGTCAATGTTAGTTTGCCTGACACTTTTTTCACAAGTCCTGCAAGTTCTGCTGTCAGTCTCGCACTTCTGATGGAAACACTGTCTTCTTCTCGCCAAAGTTTTGATATGCCGTTCTCTACAAGTTCTTCAAGCAAAAATCTTTTATCGTAAAGTTCAGCCATTACTTTTTTCGGCAATGCTCCGAGTGGTGTCAACTTGATATGTTTGTCACGCTGAATGATTTTTAGATATTCTTCAACTATTCTAAAAAGCGGAATTTGGTCAAGTGTTTTCTCATCAATGTCGTTACGAAATTGAACAGGGGATTTGTCGCCAAAAGTGTCGTAAAGTAAATGATGAATTTCTGTCGGTGTTAGTCCCAAAAAGTCGTCCACCGGAGTGTTGTTCCGTAGTATGAAATTTGCTTCTATGTCGTCAGGTATTTTCATATACAACTGTCGTAATATTATTGGTGACGTTTTGGCGGTGTGCTTCAGCCTCGGCGGACGGTGGCTCAACACTAAACTTTCTAGGAAGAACAACTGTTTTAACATGCACGACACTGTCATACAAGGCACTGTCCTGCCACTGAGAGCAACTGCCTCTTACAAGCTGGCCGTCTCTCTTGACAAGCAAAATACCTTTAATTTTTTCAATCTGTTCTGTCATTTCATTTTTGTCAGTCGGATTGTGTGTTTCAAGAGTTTTATTTTTTAAAAGAGGGAAGATTTTTTGTTTTTCCTTTGGGTTGAAAAGCATACTCTTTTGCAAGCT
>Ga0209099_1002124_pt1 | contig 18128 bp, 9 predicted proteins | sample AD_JPNHW2_MetaG_FD_184430 | JGI IMG/M metagenome (GOLD analysis project Ga0209099, IMG submission 184430) | Active sludge microbial communities of municipal wastewater-treating anaerobic digesters from Japan - AD_JPNHW2_MetaG (SPAdes) (version 2) | ecosystem: Engineered > Bioreactor > Anaerobic >... | reverse complement strand
GGAGAAGCAAACCAATACAAACTTTCGCAGGTTTTGCGCAACCACCGGTGGTAGGATGGGAGAGAGAGAAAACACTCCTGTTGCCCGGGATTTAGGGCAGATCCCTTTCGGCAGATCTTTCTGAGAGTGGATGAGAAGCTTCCTGAGGCACTCCCTTTTTTGTTCGTGGCTTTCGCGCATTTCGCGGTGAAAATTACAACGGACACTCCCTTTGAATTTCTTGAACCGCGAACAACGCGAAGGGTACAAACAAGGAGAAGCAGACCATACAGGCTTTCGCGGTTTTCGAGTATTTCGCGGTATCTTTCTAGGAACACTCTCTTTTTTGTTCGCGTGTTTCGCGGTGACAGGACGAGAGAGAAAAACGGAGTGTCCCCAGTAGGCTTTAAGGGGACCTCCGGGAGAGTTGGGAGCCGACCGCTTCTGAAAGCGGCCGGCTCCCAAAGGAAAAGATCCTTACCGTTGAGCCTTTCCGGCGGCCCACTCTTCGACAAGGCCGTATACGGCGGGAATCACGGCCAGCGTGAGGAATGTCGACGTGGTGAGCCCGAAGATGACCACCGAGGCCAGTGGGCGTTGAACTTCGGCGCCGATTCCCCTGGATACGAGTAGGGGCAGCAGGCCTATCACCGTGGTCAGGGCCGTCATCAAGACCGGCCTCAGCCGTAAGAGAGCCCCCTCTTTCACAGCCTCTTCCACGCTCTTTCCCTCGGCTCTCAGGTCGTTGAAGAGGGAGACCAGGACCATCCCGTTCTGAACGGCGATGCCGAAGAGGGCGATGAAGCCGATCGATGCGGGAACCGAGAGGTACTCTCCCATGGCCAGGAGGCCGAAGACGCCTCCCGCCAGGGAGAGGGGGACGTTGATCAGAATGATCAGGGCGTGCCGGAAGGAGTTGAAGGAGACCAGAAGCATCAGGAAGACGCAGAGGATGACGATGGGGACGATCAGGGCGAGACGGCCCATGGCCCGCCTCTGGTTCTCGAACTGCCCTCCGTATTCAACGGTGTAACCAGGGGGCAACTTGACGTTCTTCCGGATTCTCTCCTGGATCTCATGGACAACGCTCCCCATGTCCCGGCCCCGGATGTTCCCCTGAATCGTCCACCGCCTCTGGTTCTTCTCCCGGTTGATCTGAATCGGCCCTAAGACCTCCTCCACCTTCGCCACTTGGCCGAGTCTCACAGACTCTCCGGAAGGGGTTGTGAGAAGAAGATTCTCCAGGGCCTCGGTGTCCTTGCGGAATCGTTCTTGAGCCCGAAGGTGGATGCCGAAGCGACGGGTGTTGAGGTAGAGGGTGTCTATGACCTCTCCCCCAGCCGCCAGTTCCAGGGTTTCCAGGACCTGAGAGACTCCGATTCCGTACCTGGCGCACCTCTCCCTGTCGGCGACGACCTGAACCTGGGGCTGACCGTAGTTCTGCTCGACGGAGAGGTCTACAAGCCCCGGAACAGTCTCGATGGCCTCCTTGATCTCTCCGGATTTTTGGCGCAAAACGGTCAGGTCTTCTCCGAAGAGTTTCACCGCCAGCTGGGTCTTGACACCGGAGATCAATTCATCAAAGGCATTCTGGATAGGTTGGGTGAAGTTGAACTGAATCCCCGGGATTCCGCGAAGCTCCTTGTTGAGGGCTTCGATCAGGGCCCTCTTGTTCTTGAACCGCCAAACCTTATAGGGCTTCAGCTCGATGTGGACCTCCGCGTAGTTGACCGGATGGGGATGGCTTCCCGCCTCGGGGCGGCCGATCCGGGAGACCGTCTCCTTGACCTCCGGGAACCTGACGATCCTCTTCTCCAACTCCATGACTGTGGATGTCGCCTTCTCCAGGGAGATGGAGGGGGCCATGGTGACTCCGATCATCAGGGAGCCCTCTTCGAGGGTGGGCATGAACTCTGTCCCCACAAAGTTGAGAAGGAGGAGGCTGATCAGGAAGATCGCGACAGCCGAGACCATGATGACCCTCTTGGTCCGGTAGATGCTTTCCAGCAGAGGCTTGTAGAGACGCTTCAGAAACTCCATGAAACGGACGGGCTTGGCCTTCTTCGGCTCCAGGAGGAAGAGGGAGAGGACCGGTGCCACTGTCAGGGCCACGACGAGAGAACCGAAGAGGGCGTAGCAGAGGGTGTAGGCCAGGGGGGAAAACATCTTGCCTTCGACTCCCTCCAGGGTGAAGAGTGGAAGAAAGACCATGACGATGATGATGATAGAGAAGACGATGGGGCGGCCGACCTCTCTGGAGGCGCCTAAGACGATCTCCGAGCGGCATCTGCCGTCGCGGCCTTCCCCGAGGCGTCGGTAGATGTTCTCGACCATGACGATGGAGCCGTCTCCCAACATCCCAATGGCGATGGAGATCCCCCCCAAGGACATGAGGTTGGCGGAGAGGCCTGTCCAACCCATGAGGAGGATCGCCGAAAGGGCGCAGATCGGAAGGGCGATGGCGACGATGATGGAACTGCGCCATTGACCTAGGAAGAGAATGAGGACCAAGACGACCAGGAGGGCCCCCTCGACGAGGGAGGTCGTGACCGTTCCCGTGGCTTTGCTCACGAGTTCGGCCTGTTCGTAGTAGGGGACGAGTCTCACTCCGGCGGGTAGGGTGCGGCTCACGTCGGCGACCTTCTTGTAGAGCCGGTCGATCACCTGGGAGGTGTTCTCGCCGTAGAGCTTCATGACGATTCCCGAGACGACCTCCTCTTTCCCGTTCCGTGTGACGACGCCGCGGCGGACTTCATCGCCGTAAGCGACGCGGGCGACCTGTTCGAGAAGAACCGGCTTGCCCGCCTCCCACTTGACCGGAATCTTTCGTAGTTGATCGAGGCTTACCAAGAGGCCGACACCCCGAACAAGGTACTCCTCCGATCCCTGAACGATGAACTGGGCACCTACGTTACGGTTGTTGGAACGAACGGCTTCAACGACGCTCTCCAGGGAGATCCCCCTGGCCTTCAGGGCGAAGGGGTCGATCTGAATCTGGTATTGCAAGACCTGACCGCCCATGGAGAGAACGTCGGCGACACCTGGCACGGTCTGGAGCTGGTACTTCACCACCCAATCGTTGAGCTCTCTGAGCCAGGTGTCCAGCTTCTTCCCCCCGGTGTCGACCCTCTTCGGGTCCGCCGTGAGGTAGTATATGAAGACCTGTCCTAGGCCGGTGGAAATGGGTCCCAGAGTGGGGGGCTCGTCGCTCTTGGGAAGCTGGCCCATAATACTTGAGAGGCGTTGCGAGACAAGCTGCCTGGCGAAGTAGATGTCTATATCTTCGTCGAAATAAACGTAGACCACCGCCAGCCCGAAGGCGGAGGTGGATTTGATCTGCGTGACCTTGGGAAGGCCGTTCATGGCCGATTCGATGGGGTAGGTGATGAGCCGTTCCACCTCCTCCGGAGCCATGCCATGGGCCTCGGCGAAGACGGGAACCATGATGGGGGAGATGTCGGGGAAGGCGTCGACCGGCATTCTGAAGGCTTGACGGATTCCCAGTCCCGTGACGACCACGAGGAGGAGAAGGACGAGCCCCGGATACTTCAGGGCCTTTTCTGTGATTTTTTCGATCATCGGCGGACCCTCAATGGTTGTGGCCCGCATGGGAGCCCAGGGAGGAGGTGACCGCGGCGGCCTTCAGCTCGAAGGCGCCCCGGACGACCACCGGTGTTCCAGAGGCGATCCCCGAAAGAATCTCCACATGCTCGCCGTCCCTTTCCCCTAAGACGACAGGGTGGGCGTGGAAGCCGTGGCCTTCCGGGACAAAGACGACCGGGTTTCCCTCGAGAATCTGGACGGAGGAGCGAGGGACCAGGAGCGGGACGGCCCTCTCCCCGGAGCGGAGGGAACCGGAGACATAGGAACCCGGCTTCCAGAACCCCTTGGGGTTTTTCAACTCGAGACGGAGCGTCAGAGTCCTGGTGGAAGGGTCCAGAGTCGGGGAGATCAGGGAGATTCTACACTTTTCCCTGGTGCCATCTTCCCCTTCGATCCAAGCTTCGTCTCCCTCCTTGACGAAGCCCTGAAGGTCCGGGGTCAGGGAGAGATCCACCCAGAGAAGAGAGGTGTCCGCCAAGGTGAAGACCGTTGTCCCGGCCTCCAGGTTGTCCCCCAAGGTGATCTCTCTGCCGACGACCCTTCCGGCGATGGGGGCCTTTAAAAGGTAAAGCCCCATCTTCGAGGGGGGTTGCTGGGAGAGGGCGGCGATCTCGGCGGAGGAGAGGCCGAGAAGAAGGAGACGTCTGCGTGAGGCTTCCAGAAGGTTCTCTCCGTTCTTGTAGGCCGCCTCGGCCTCCATCCATTCGGCTTCACCGGCGACATGCTCGCTCTTGAGGGTCTCCTTTCTCTGAAAGGTCTTTTTCGATAGGTCCCGGGAACGGAGCCTCTCAAGGTATTCGGCCTGAGCGTCGGCCAGTTGGTCGCTCTCCAGGAGCGCCAGAGTCTCACCGGCCCTGACCGAGTCACCCAGGGAGGCCTCGATTCGAACGATCCTTCCGGAGGCCTTAAGGGCGACCAGGGCGGATCTCTCTTCGTTGAGCCTCACCTCCCCTGGAAGGAGAAGCTCCTTGACGATGGTTCCCGGTCCGGCTTTCTCTACGCTCAGGCCGATCTGCGCTCTTTGCTGGGAGGTCAGTTCTAAAAGGTTCTCTTCCCCTTCATGGCCGTGTCCGGCCTCTTCAGCCTTTGGGGAGGCGGAGGGCCCGCATCCGACCATGGCCAGGGAGAGTATGAGAGAAACGAGCAAGAGGGCGTATTTTTTCATCTTAGAATCTCCTTAGGGTTTTGGGAAAGGCTTGGCGCGAGGAGTTCCAGGTCGCCGAGGGTTTCAAGGTAGCCTTCGGCCAGATCCATGCGCTCTTTACGGCATTCCAGAAGGGTTCGGCGCGCCTCGAGAAGCTCCAGCAGACTCTTCTCGCCGAGTTGATAGCCTCTCAGAGCGCCCCGGAAGGCGTTTTCCGCCGCGGGAAGAAGGCTCTTATCCGCCTTGGATAGAGAGCCGGAGAGGCTTGTAGCCCTGGCGAAGCACTCGTTGAGGAGGCTCTCCCTCTCCTTCAGACGGGAGTCCTGGGCGGCGGCGGCACGTTCCAGGTTCGCCCTGGCCTCCTGAACACCCCCCCGGTTCCTGTGAAAGAGGGGTATCGGGAGGGAAATCCCCGCGAAGAGGGCGTGTTCGCCTGTCTCGTTGTGCTTCTTCCAGCCTCCGCTGATTTCAAGGTCCGGCCACACTTGGGCCTTCGCCAGGGAGAGGGAGGCCCTCTCCTTGGCGGTCTCTCTCTCGGCCAGGAGGAGGGTGGGAGAGCGAAGGAACCTCTCCCGTAAAGCGCTCTCTTCAGGGACCAGGGGAAGGGCCTGAAGGGGTTCCACACCGGAAAGGAGCTGCGCCGGGGAGACCCAGCAGGCGGCCAAGGCGGAGAGAGCCCCCTTGAACTCTCCCTGGAGCCTCTCCTCTTCTATCTCGGCTCGGGTGCTCTCTACCTCGATTCGGGAGAGATCGACCGGGGAGATTTCACCGGAGTCGGCCCGGGTCTTAGCGATGCCTAGAAGCTTGAGGGCGATCTCCCGGTTCTCCCTCTCCAGGGCGAGCCGTTCCTGGAGTAGGGCGACCCGGTAGTACCTCTTCATGACGGTGCTTCTCAGCTCGACGATCAGGTCGGCCCTTTCGGCTTCCGCCATCTTGGTTTCCGCGTCGGCCACGCGGCGGGACTTTCCGACCTTCCCCCCCAGGGGAAGAGTCTGGGAGAGTCCCAGGGAGAGCTCCATGGCCCCGGTGCCGGAGAGGGCGCCGGAACCGGAGAACTCCTCAGATTCGACGATCAAGGAGGGGTTGGGAAGGGCTCCGGATTGTCGGGCCGCTCCCCTCTTCGCCTCAACGTTCCAAGAGGAGGCCCGGAGGGAAGGGTGGCTGTCCAGGGCCAAGTCGATGGCCTCCTGTAGGGTGATGCCCCTGGTGGTCTTCGGAAGCTCCGGCGGCTTCGAGGGCGAGGCGAAGAGGCCTGCGGTGAGGAAAGAAAGAAGAAAAAGGAAGGTGATCTTGAAAAACGGGGGTCTCATGGCTCCTCCTGAGGAAATGGTCTCTCCCTTCGGAGTCTCCGAAGGGGGGTGGTCCGAAGGACGGACCGGGGCGTTCGTCCAGGAGGAGAATCAAATACGCAGGGTGGGTCGGAGTGAGGGTAGGGCGGAGGGTGGGGCTTGACTTCGGTGGGTGAAGAGGAAGAGGGTCTCCCGAGGGGTGGCGGTGACAGTGAAACGGGAGAGGAGAGCCTTGAAAGAGAGAAAGAGCCTTTCTGGAACCGGGGCGATGAAGCGGGAAGACTCTCCCTCCCTGGTGGAACAGAAGAGAAGATGGCCCTGGTGGTCTCTGGAGAGGGGGGAAATCTCCCTCGTTGTTCCAGGGGCAAGAAGGGGGCTCTCGTTGGGGCAGGCGATGGAGGTGACGTGCCACCCTCCGCCGGCGGTTTCCATGATGTGGATGTGGAAGCCTTCCGGCATGAGGTGAACCGTTGCTATCAGGAGCAGGGCTCCCAGAGCAGTCAGACTCTTCACTCGTCTTCTCATGGTTTGGTGAAGATTATACCCCTTTCCTCGGAAAATGTTTCTTCCCCGGAGAGTTTTTCTCTGGGGAGGAGAGCGTTGGGCGCAAAGAGGCGCTCTACGGAGAGAACGGTGTGGCATCCTTTTGCCTCTCATCCTCTGGCTCCGTCGAAAAGAGGCTCCCCTTTTCGCTTTCCGCCATGAAGAAAAGAATCGATAAAGTCGCTTAAGGTTTGAAAAGAAGGAGAAGGGTGGTGTATCCTCTCTTATGATACTTCCTCTTCTTGTTTTTACGGATCTTGATGGGACCTTTCTCTCTGAGGGTGGCGAGGATTATCAGGAGGCCCTCCCCGGGTTCAAGCTCCTGCGGAGGAAGAGAATCCCCGTCGTCTTCCTGACCGGCAGAACCTTCCCGGAGACGGAGAAGTTCGTCCGTTCCCTCTCTCCGAAGAGTCCCTTCTCCGTCGAGAACGGGGGAGCCCTCTATTTTCCCCAGGATCTTGACCTGGCCGGAACCGAGGGGCTTCCCCTGAGGGGGCGTTATCGGAAGATGGTTCTGAACCAAGGGGTCGAAGGGTGTTCCGAATTCCTCTCGGAGTTTTCGAAGGAGGCAGGTGTCGAGATCTTCTCGTTCAGAGATTTCTCCTCCCAGGGGCTCAGCGAGGCCACAGGCTTGCCCCTCGCCAAGGCGGCTCTCGCCCAGGAGAGGGAGTTCGACCTCCCCTTCTTCCCCCCCTCACTTCCGGAACCACTCCTGAAGGAGTTCTTGGCGCGGGTTCAGAGGGAGGGGCTCACCCTCCACAGGGGAGCCAGGTTTTGGTCCCTGAGCCGGGGGTGTTCCAAAGGGCTCGCCCTCGAAACGGTCCGCCGTCTCTACATCCGTAAGTACGACTCCATGGTCCCCTTCACTATCGCCTTGGGAGACGGAGACGACGACTTTTCCTTCCTGCAGATCGCGGACTACAAAGTCCTCATCCGGAGGGAGGGGTACGATTCCGAGGGGTTGGCCTCTCACCTCTTCGGATGCAGGGTCTCGGAGTCCCTGGGCGCCAAGGGGTGGAGCGAAGAGGTACATCGCTTCTTCGAGCTCTTCAAAGGTTGGTGAGGAGGGGGCGCAGGAGGTTCAGGGCCTCTTCTCTTCGGAGGGGGCTTCCCGGGAGGGCTCCGTCGGAGGAGGACACCTCTTGAGGGCCGCCTCGCGCAGGAGGCGGTTGACGGGAACCTGAAGAGCGTCTGCCTCTGCAAGAACCCGAAGGAGATCCCCACACCGCCCCTCAAGGTAGAGGAGGTTGATCAGGTTGTTGTAACTCTTCTCGTGCCGGTTGTCGTTGGCAATGGCCTTGCCGTAGGCGTCGGCGGATTCGTTACGCCTGTTCAACTTGAAGAGGAGATTCCCTTCGGTATAGAAATAGTCGGCCGGGACCTTGTCCTCGGTGGGCATGGGCCTTCCAAGGTCTTCTGTGATTCTCCGGAGCTCCGCCTGGATGCTGTCGATTTCCGCCTGAAGGTTGGGGACATAACAGCGGTTGGGATTGCGGATCAGGGTCAGGACATCGTTCTGCCTCACCTCAAGGCTCTCTTGGACCTTGCGGAGGTTCTCTCGGCGAACCCTCTCTTGGTTGATCTTGAACCCGGCGAAACGGGGATAAAGTTCCTGAGCCATTCGAGCCCTCTCCAAACCTTGGGTGTACTCACCGCGAAGGTAGTGAACCTGGGCCTGAAGGTTCAACGCATCGGAGTGAAAGGAGACGATTTTTAAACACTCCTTCAACCCCTTGAGGGCTTTGTTGAAATCCCGCTTCTGAAAATCGACGACCGCCTTGTCAAAGCTGATCTGGGAACGGGAGAAGGCCTCCTGGCTGACGCTCTTCTCCTTCCCGGAGAGAAACGCCAGGGGAAGAAGCATGAACAAGGTCAACGGGAAGAACCAGGAGTAGAACCTCTGTGAAGCGATTCTCTGTCCCATCGGGAGCCTCCCCGAGAGAGGGTTCTCCCCTCTCGAACTCTTTGCAACCTCTCCCTAAGAATAGCACTGTTTCGAAACCGGCGCCAGAAAGAGGGGAAAACGAGAGGGAAGGCGTCGGAGAGAGCCCTGGGCCGCTCAAGGTTTGGAAAACCCCTCTCGGAGAAACCGCTAGGGGTTTGGACACTTTCGTTGGGAGAGAAGTTCCGGCGTGTTCGACAGGGGAGTGTGGTATAGTCTACAGATAGGGTTGTCAAAGGGAGAGAGTGGTGGAGTGTGTCGAGGCAAAGAAGAAGGAAAAGAGGGGAACCTCTCCGAGAGAGAGTGTTGAAAACCGTATAGGGACGGTCCACCGGTGCTGGTTGTTCTGATCTCCCCCCACGGGAGCATCATCGCCTACGGGTTAAGGCTTCTCTCCTCCTGTTTGGGTAAGGCCGGCCATAGGGTGCGCATGATTTTTCTCCCTTTCCCGGAAGAGATCGAACCGATCCCCGGTCGACAAGAACGGCTCCGTTATCCGCAGCGACTTCTTGACGAGATTGTCGCCCTTTGCCGGGGAGCCGGGCTGATCGGAATTACCTCCTCCACGCTTCAGGCCCCCCGGGTCGCCTTGCTGAGCGACTACCTCAGGGAGAGGCTTTCGATTCCGGTGGTCCTCGGCGGAATCGATCCCACCATCAACCCTGAGGGAACGCTCGCCCATGGGGATTTCGTCTGTGTCGGAGAGGGAGAGAAGACGATCGTCGAACTGGCGGAAGCCTTGGAAAAGGGAGGAGCGGTTTCGAGCATCGGAAACCTCGTCTACCGGGACTCGGAGGGGAAACCTGTTCACAACCCCTTGAACCCCCTGGTGGAGAACCTTGACGCCCTTCCTTACCCGGACTACCGGATCGAGGAGCACTTCCTCCTCCACCAGGGAAGGGTCGTTCCTATGACCGAGCCTCTAGCCCTCTGGCATCTGACAGACGGGTACACCTTCGGGAACGGATCGGCCTACCACATCTGGGCAACCCGTGGTTGTCCCCACCGTTGCGCCTACTGCGGCAACAGCGTCTACCATGGTCTCTACCCCTCCTGGGGAAGAGTCCGCCGGATGAGCCCGGAGAGAATCGTCGCGGAGGTTGAGGCGATGAGGAGGCTCATGCCCTTCGTTTCGGAGGTCGCCTTCATGGACGACACCTTCTTTTCCGCTTCCGACCTAGAGATCGAGTCCTTTGCCAGCTGTTACAAAGAACGGGTCGATCTCCCTTTCTTCGCCTGCACGAGCCCGACAACCCTGACCGAACGTAAACTGAAGGCCCTTGTGGAGGCGGGGCTCAAATATGTCTGGATGGGGATTCAATCGGGAAGCCCTCGGGTACAGGCGATTTACAGGAGGAACAACCGGCCCGAACAGATCGTGAAGGCGGCGGCCCTGCTCTCCCAGGCGGTACCTCGAATCCGCCCACCCGTCTTCGATATCATCATGGACCCCTTCTTTCAGAATCCAGAGGATCAACGGTTGACACTTCGTCTCCTTGCGGAACTTCCTCGACCTTTCCAGCTGGCCCTCTATTCCATGACCCTCTTTCCGGGGACCGAAATCACCGGGAGGGCCCTTGCAGAGGGGCGGGTGGAGAAGGCGGATATCGATCCGGAGAAGAGCCTTGTCAGGCTGGAGAGGAACTCCTACAGGGTTCTTCTCTGGCTGTTGGGGAGGGGGCTTCCGAAAGTTTTTACAGGGCTTCTTACCCGTCCCCTGGTTTTCAGGTTCCTAAGGAGCGGAATCTTCAACCCCCTTTGGGGCTCATTGGGGGCCCTTCTTGATAGGAAGGAGGGAAAGCAGTTGCTCTCCTGGACATGGGCTCACCGGGTCAGGGTGATGAAGAGGTTTTACCCCTCCTTTCCCACAGAGGATCTTTCCGTACCCCACCTTGGGGGAAAACGGAGGTAGGAGGAAAAGCCCCTCTGGGGGGACCTTCATCCGGACGAGCGGCTTCCTTCCTCGGGCCGCCGCCCCCTAGGCCCGACAACCCCCTACGCGAAGCGCCGTAAGGGAGTCTCCGTTGGAAGTTCGTGCAAGAAAAACTGGGAAAAAATGGAGTGTCCATTGTAGGGGGGAAAGTCGAAGGGCCCTCCCCTCCGTCGTGGCGTTGCCTTTCCCTTGAATTTTCACTATTCTATGAAGAGGAAGGAGGAGGGGAGGATGCGGTTTACCCACTGGCCTAGACTCTTGGGGGGGGCTCTCTTGGTGGGGTTCCTCTGCTTCTTTCGCCCGGTTCCCCTCTCACTTCTCACTTCTTTCTCAGGGTTTCTCCTCCTAGGGGTTCTCTTCCTCCTGCCCTCCTTGAGGCGGTATTTCCCCTTTTTCCTGGCCCTCTCGTTCCTCTTCCTCTTCGCCCTCCGCTTCACCGCCTCCCTGGAGAGGGCCGAGGAGTTGAGAAACCTCGTGGAAAGGCTCTCCGGGAAGGGCGTCGTCGAGGTCGAGGCCGTCGTTGAGGAGACCTGCGAGAGGGACATCCGGGGAGTGAGCCATACGGTCTTGTTTCTGAAGGGGTGGAGCGGGAGGGTCCGAGTCGAGGGAATCCGTCTCGCGGTGACGACGAACTCGAAGGCCGGAACTCTTCCCCTTCCCGGCCAGAGAGGGCTCTGGCCTCTGCGCATCCGGCCTCTGGACGATCCGACCTTCTTCCGTTTCTCCTTCCTCTCCTTCAACTCTCTCTCCAGAAACCTTCACGGCCGGGGTTCCCTCAAGTCTTTCCTCCAGGTGCAGAGGAGGGGAGGGGGCAAACCGTGGTTGACCCTTCCCGCCCGTTTCCAGGAGAGCTACCTCCGCTTCGCCCGGAAGATCGACATTCCCGGGGAGAGAGGCGAGGTCGTTGCGGCGCTGATCGCCGGGACAAGGAAGGGTCTCTCCGAGGAGCTCTCCTACCGGTGGAAGGAGTCGGGGATCTACCACCTCCTGGCCCTCTCGGGGGCCCACGTCGCCCTTCTCTCCCTGCTTCTGGAACTTTTCCTGGGTCTCTTCGGACTTCCTCCCAGGAAGAGGGCCCTCCTTCAGATTCTCTGGGCCCCTCTCTTCCTCCTCTTCGTTGGCTTCGATCCCCCGATTCTCAGGGCCGTGGTGACGCTGACCCTCTTCTTCGTCGCTCGGCTTCTCTGGAAGGACGGGGATGTTCTCTCTCTCCTCGGGCTCTCGGGGGTCCTCCTTCTCTGGTACGATCCCCTTGCCCTCCTGGGTGTATCCTTCCTCCTTACCTACACGATGACCTTCCTCCTGATCGCGGCCTTTCACGCCTTCCCCCTCCTCTGGAACCTCTCTGGGAGAGTTGAAAAGGCCTTCTATGGGCTCTTCTTTGGGACTCTTTTCGCCCTTCCTCAAGGGATCTTCCTCTTCAACACCGCCCCCCTGGGGGCTCTCTTCTCCAACCTCGCGGCGACTCTCTTCTCACCCCCTCTCCTGGTCTGCGGCTTCCTCTCTCTCTTCCTCCATCCGCTCTGGGAGGGAGGGGCGGCCCTCTTTTTCCGCTTCGCCGCCCTCTGGGCGGGGTTCATCGACAAGGCCGCCTCCCTCTTCGCCCCTTGGCACATGCGGATTCCCGGTCCCCCCCTCCTCCCCCTCTTCCTCTTTGGTACCTTCCTCCTGCTCTTCCTCTTCTGGAAGGGACACCGGTTTCTCACCTTCCTCTTGGCCCACCTTTTCCTGATTCTGACAATCCTCTGGCCCGAGAGCCGGGTGAAGGGGCCGGAGGTCACCCTTCTCGACGTAGGGCAGGGCGAGAGCCTCCTCCTGAGGGATCCCCGGGGTGGAGAGTTTCTGGTCGACACCGGGGGAAGCTATGTAGGTTCCTCTTATGTGGGGGAGCTCTTGGTGGTAACCCCCCTGCTTCTGGAGAGAATCCGCTCCCTGGAGGGTCTCCTCTTGACCCACCTCCATCCCGACCACTCCGGAGGGGTCTTCCGTGTCATGGCCTCTCTGAGAGTCCGCCGACTCTACCTCTCCCAGAGGGATCTCCTTCGCCCCGAGGCGGACGGCCTGCTTCGGGAGGCCGAAAGGAGGGAAATCGAGGTCGTCCCGTTGGAGGGAGGGGAGAGGATCCCCTTCGGCGGGGCCGCGCTTCTCGTCTTTCCCCTTCAACGGAGGCCCAATCCGGGGGTAACCAACTCCGACTCCCTCGTCCTCAAGGTGGAGGGGTGGGGGAGGAGAATCCTCCTGACCGGGGACGCGGAGAGGGAGAGGGAGGAGGAGCTCCTGGAGGGGGGCGGCGAATCTCTTCGGGCCGAATACCTCAAGGTGGCCCACCACGGGAGCAACACCTCCTCCACCGCGGCCTTCCTAGAGGCGGTCTCACCGAGAGCGGCCTTCATCTCCGTCGGCCGAAGGAACCTTCACGGCTTTCCCTCTCCGAGGGTTCTGGAGAGGTTGAGGGAGCGGGGGGTCTTCACCCTCCGAACCGACCTGAGGGGTTCCCTCCGGCTGATCCTGCCGCAGGAGAGGTGGATGACCACAAGATGACCGCCCCCTGGAGAAGAGTTGACTTTTCCCCCCTCCCATTCTAAGATGAGAACCCATGGCCGATAGGATCGACGAACTCCTCAGCCGTCTGGTTCCCCTGAAAGGTCCCGATGTGCCGACACCCCCTGTGAGGTATCGCTCCGACGATCCCTCTTCGTCCCAGGCCCTCTCTCCACTTCCTCCCGCCCGGTACGAACAGCCAGAGTGGAACGAGGACAGCGAGGTCAGGTTGAACAGGCTTCAGGAGATCGGCCGCTCCATAGAGAGCATGGTGGTCTCTAAGCCCTCTCCCCTTCCCGCCGATAGGAAGTGGAAGATCGATTACCCAAGCGAGCTCAACGAGCGTCAGCTTGCCGCGGTTCTCCAGGATGTGGGCCCGGTCCTGGTCATCGCCGGAGCGGGGAGCGGAAAGACCCGCACCATCGTCTACAGGGTCGCCTACCTCGTGGAGCGGGGGGTTCCTCCTGAGAGGATTCTCCTCCTCACCTTTACCAGGAAGGCCGCACAGGAGATGTTGAGCAGAGTCGGAGCCCTCCTGCGGGAGGAGAGCGTCCAACGGGTCATGGGAGGGACTTTCCACGCCTTCGCCAACTCCATGCTCCGCCGTTACGCCCCCATGCTCTCCCTCTCCCCCCGCTTCTCCATCGTGGACACCGCCGACAGCGAAGAGATCATCGACCTGATCCGCCATGAGCTTCATCTGGAGAAGAAGGAGAAGGCCTTTCCCCGAAAGAATCGGCTCCAGGAGATCATCTCTCGGGCGAGGAACCTCCAGATCTCCGTCGCCGACGTGATCCGCTCCCAGTTTAAGGGGCTCCTGGAGTATATCACCGAGATCGAAACCATCGACGAGGCCTACCGTCGCTACAAGAAACAGAACCAGGTCTTGGATTACGACGATCTTCTGGAGACCTTTCTCGACAACCTGAAGGAGAACGTTTCCTTCCGGGAGAAGATTCAGGAGCATTTCCCCTTCATCCTCGTGGACGAGTACCAGGATACCAACGCCGTTCAGAAGGAGATCCTCGATGTCTTGGCCTCCCGGGATCGGAACATCATGGTGGTTGGAGACGACAGCCAGAGTATCTACGCCTTTCGGGGAGCCCGGTTCGAGAACATCCTCCGCTTCCCCGAGAGCTATCCCGATTGCCGTGTGGTGAAGCTGGAGCAGAACTACAGGAGTACCCAGCCTCTCCTGGACTTCACCAACAACCTGATCGCCAAGGCGAGAATCGGTTTCCCCAAGACCCTCTTCTCCCTGGACGAACGTCCGGGAAAGCCCAAGGTGGAGCTCTTCTTCAACCAGGAAGACGAGGCCGAGTTCATCGTCGCCAAGATTCTGGAACTCCGGGAGAGGGATGTTCCCCTCTCGGAGATGGCGGTTCTCTACAGGGCCGGGTACCATGGAAACTTCGTCCAAGCGGAACTCCTCAAACGGAGCATCCCCTACGTCGTCTACGGGGGAATCCGCTTTGCCGAACGGCGCCACATCAAAGACATGGTGGCTTACCTGAGGGTCCTCTTCAACCCTTTCGATGCGATCGCCTGGAACAGGATTCTCAAGCTCCTGCCGGGAATCGGACCGGCCACGGCGAGACGGATCATCGACGCGATTCAGCTCAACCGAGGGCGTCTCGAAGGGGGGGAGATTTCAGGCAAAAAGGGGGGGGAGGAGCTCAAGAAACTGGCCCGAATCCTCCAGGAGAGCTCACCGGACTCCATGCCGGTGGTCAAGAAGCTGGAGCACCTGAAGGGGTACTATCTGCCTATCCTGAAGACCCTGGAGGATGATTACGAGAACCGGGTCATGGATATCGATGTCCTGATGACACTGGCGGTCAAGTACGATGACCGGGTCGAGCGGTTCCTGACGGACTTGGCCCTGGACCCGCCGTCCCAGAAGTTCCAGGATCGGAACACCCCCCTGGTGGACGAGACCGAAGAGAAGCCCCTGGTCCTCTCGACAGTCCACTCCGCCAAAGGGCTTGAGTGGAACACCGTCTTCGTTCCCCACCTCCTGGACGGGCTCTTTCCCTCCACGAAGTCCCTCAACAGCTGGGAAGACCTTGAAGAGGAGCGCAGGCTCTTCTATGTCGCCTGCACCAGGGCCAAGGAGAGGCTCTACCTGACCTTTCCCTCCCTGGTCGGGCTCTTCGATGCCTTCTTCACCCATCCCTCCCGCTTCCTCGCGGAGATCGATCCGGACCATTACGAGTACAGGAACTCCGCCCGTCTCTGACCTCGCCGCGGCTTGTGGTATAATTCTCCAACCACCTCCAGGAGGAAACCATGAGCGGTGTAACAAGGTTCTACGTTGAGAAGAGACCCGGCTGTGGGAGCGAAAGTGTCGGGCTCTTGAGGAACCTGCGGGAGTACCTCGGTTTGAACGGCTTGAAGGGCGTGAGGGTCTTCAACCGCTACGATGTGGACGGTCTCAGGGAGGAGGAGATCGAGCCGGCGTTGAAGAACGTCTTTTCCGAACCCCCCGTAGACCTTGTCTACATCGGCAGGCTTCCCCAAGAGGTCGAAGGTTTCTCCCGCTTCGTCTCGGAGTACCTGCCCGGTCAGTACGACCAGCGCGCCGACTCCGCCGAGCAGTGCCTCGCCCTCCTGCTTCAAAGGAGCGGTGTCAGGGTAGTCACCGCCAAGATTGTGGTTCTCGAAGGGCAAGTCACTCCTCAGGAACTCGCCAAGGCGAAGAGCTACTTCATTAACCCGGTCGATTCCCGAGAGGCTTCGGAAGACCTACCGGAGACACTGCAGAAGGAGACTCCCCTCCCCGGGGAGATTCCCCTCCTCGTGGGGTTTAGGGAGGCCTCGACGGAGCGGCTGAAGGAGTGGCAAAGAAGCCTGGGGCTGGCCATGGCCGTTCCTTCCCTTGCCTTCCTTCAGGAGCGGTTCCGCCAGGAGAAGAGGGATCCCACGGAGACGGAGATCAAGGTCTTGGATACCTACTGGTCCGATCACTGCCGCCATACGACCTTCCATACGCCCCTCCAGAGGGTCGAGGTTGAGGACAGCCCCTGGAGTGAACCTCTAGAGGCGGCTTTGAAGGAGTATCTCCTCGACCACAAGAGGGTTTACGGCGAGGAGAGGCCTCTGACGTTGATGCGTCTCGCCCTGGGGGCCATGAAGCTCCAGAGGGAGGAGGGGGGGCTTGAGGACCTGGAACTCTCCGAAGAGATCAACGCCGCGAGCATCAAGGTTAAGGTGGACGTGGAGGGAGGGCAGGAGGATTGGTTGGTGATGTTCAAGAACGAGACCCACAACCATCCTACGGAGATCGAACCCTTCGGGGGGGCCGCCACCTGTCTCGGAGGAGCCATCAGGGATCCCCTCTCCGGGCGGACCTATGTCTACCATGCCATGCGAGTCACCGGATGCGGAGACCCCCGAACACCCTTGTCGGAGACCCTTCCAGGAAAACTTCCCCAGAGGAAGATCACCCTTGAGGCCGCCCAGGGGTACAGCGCCTACGGGAACCAGATCGGCTTGGCCACTGGGTTGGTCAGGGAGATCTACCATCCCGGCTATGCGGCCAAGAGGCTGGAAATCGGCGCCGTCGTCGGCGCCGCTCCTTTGGATTCCGTGGTCCGGGGCGTTCCCGAACCGGGAGATCCGATCCTCCTGGTGGGGGGTAGGACCGGAAGGGACGGGTGCGGCGGAGCCACCGGCTCCTCCAAGGCCCACGACAAATCTTCCCTGGAGACGGCGGGCGCGGAGGTGCAGAAGGGGAACCCTCCCACAGAGAGAAAGCTCCAGCGGTTTTTCCGAAACCCTGAGGTGGCCAAGAGGATCAAACGGTGCAACGATTTCGGAGCCGGCGGCGTCTCCGTGGCGGTGGGAGAGTTGGCCCCGGGGGTCTTGGTCGATCTGGATAAGGTCCTGCGTAAGTACGAGGGGCTCAACGGGACAGAGCTGGCCATATCGGAGAGCCAGGAGAGGATGGCCCTGGTCTGTTCTCCTCGGGACGAGGAGACCCTACTGGCCCTGGCGGACAGGGAGAACCTCGAGGCGACCGTCGTGGCCAGGGTGACGGAACACCCCAGGATGGCCATGCGGTGGCGGGGGGAGACCATCGTCGACCTCTCCAGGGAGCTCCTTGATTCCCAAGGTGTCATCGAACCGCGGGAGGCCTACCTCTGCGCACCCCACTACGAGGCCAACCCCTTTCTCTCCCACCACGGGATGGAGAGTCTGAGGGAGAAGTGGCTCCACGAGGTTTCGGAGCTTGGAACCGCCTCCCAGAAGGGTCTGGGGGAGAGGTTCGATGGGTCCATCGGCGCCGGAGCCCTTTGGGCGCCCTACGGCGGGGATTCCAGGGAGACCCCCACGGAAGTCATGGGCTTTAAGCTTCCCCTCTCCGGGAAGAAGACCACCACCTCCACGGTGATGACCTTCGGTTTCGACCCCTGGGTCTCCTCTTGGAGCCCCTTCCATGGGGCGATCTTCGGGGGGATCGAAGCCCTGGCGAAGCTGACAGCGGTCGGGGCCGACTACAGAAAGGCCCGACTCACCCTCCAGGAGTACTTCGAAAAGTTGAGGGAGGAGCCGAAGAGGTGGGGGAAACCTCTGGCGTCCCTGCTGGGTTCCTACCTCCTCCAGAGGCGTCTCAAGGTCCCCGCTGTGGGCGGTAAAGACAGCATGTCCGGTTCCTTCGAAAACTTGGACGTTCCGCCAACGCTGGTAACCTTCGCCATTTCCGTCGAAGATGAGAGACACCTCATTACGCCTGAGTTCAAGAGAGCCGGGAGCCGAGTCGTCTATGTCCCCCTCTGCAGAGACCGTTTCGAGTTGCCCGAGTGGGACACCCTGGAGAGCAATTTCAGCAAAGTGAGGGAGCTGATCGCCTCCGGAAAGATCCTCGCCGCCGAGGCGGTCGGAAGGGGCGGTTTGGCGATCGCGCTCACCAAGATGGTTGTCGGAAACGGACGGGGGTTTCGTTTCACCTACCCCGTGAGAACCGGGGCGCTCTTCACGCCTGACTACGGTTCACTGGTCCTTGAGGTTCCCAGGGAGGAGGATTGCGGTCTCCTTCTCGAGGGGATCGGGTACCAGGTCCTTGGGGAGACCACGGACCGTCTCGAAATCGAGGGCAACGGCGAGTCCATCTCCCTTCACGACCTCAAGGAGGCGTGGAAGAGCCCTCTAGAA
>Ga0209099_1002122_pt1 | contig 18138 bp, 15 predicted proteins | sample AD_JPNHW2_MetaG_FD_184430 | JGI IMG/M metagenome (GOLD analysis project Ga0209099, IMG submission 184430) | Active sludge microbial communities of municipal wastewater-treating anaerobic digesters from Japan - AD_JPNHW2_MetaG (SPAdes) (version 2) | ecosystem: Engineered > Bioreactor > Anaerobic... | reverse complement strand
GTGGTGTTCTGGTTGGACGGGGTAACGATGGTCGGTTCGGTCGACGTGGCCAGCCTGGCCTCCAAGGCCACCACGGCGGTCTCCATGGACTGGGACCCCAGCACCATGCCCAACATCGGTCAGTTAAATGAGATAACCATGCTGGCGGAGGTCAACCCAGACACCGATGCCAACTATACTCACATCACCGAGCTGGACGATCCGCTGAACCCCAACAACCGGGCCACGGAAGACCTGCTGGTGAGGGATAACCGGCCGGACTTGGCGGTTACCGATGCCTTGGTGAGGTCCAACAACGTCAACGTGACCACCGGGGTCTTGGGTGAGAAGATCATCGTGTCCTTCAACGTGAGGAACATCGGTCTGGTCGACGCCACCAACGTCAAGGTGGGCGTCTACCTGGATGGCGATGTGCGGACGGTCCTGTTCGAGCAGACCCGCAACATAGCCGTCGGCGGGACCGCGCAGATCACCGTTCCCTGGACGGTCAACGTGACCAGGGGCGATTATCAGCTGGTCATCAACGCCGGTGTCGGGCTCGATGCCAACCAGACGGACAACCAGCGGGTGGTGGCCTTCACCGTGGCGGCCATGGACCCGGACATCACCATATCTCTGAACAAGGCCAACTACGCTCCTGGGGACGCCATACTGATCGACGGGCGCATCACCCAAGGGCCTCAGAAGGCCCCGATCGCCGGCCTGGCGGTCACTATCGTCCTCACCGATGCCACCGGGTTCCCCCTGACCGCTTCGCAGACCACCGCCACCGATAAGGACGGTTACTTCTACGCGGTCTTACAGACCCCCCCGGAGAAGGAGGGAAGCCAGGTCGTAAGGGCCTACGTGAACAGCGTCGACGGCAACTTCACTGGTGCCGCCAGCCTCAACATCATCGCCCCCTTCACCCCGCAGTCCATACCCAGTTATGTGTACCTGCTGATCGTGGCCATCGTGATCGCGGTGATCGTGATCTTCTCCATCTACCTGTACAGGGTGGGATTGGGGCGCATGGTGGAGTGCGGAAACTGCGGTGCGCTGATCCCCGAGGTGTCCAAGCACTGTCCGAAGTGCGGAGTGGAGTTCGAGAGGGACACTGCCAAGTGCAGCGAGTGTGGAGCCTGGATCCCGTCCCAGGCCGAGAGCTGCCCTGACTGCGGCGCCAAGTTCATGACCGAACCGCTGGAGGGTGAGCAGAGCTCAGGCTACATCGAGGCCATGAGGAAGCAGTACGACGAGTACGTGGACGGCTTCCGAACCCAGGCCAAGACCGCTCTCGGCAGCAAGTACTCCGAGGACAAGTTCCAGGAGTGGCTGCAGACCGAGCCGAGCTACCTGCCCTTCGAGGAATGGCTAAGGAAGGAGGAGATGGGCCGGAAGTCCGGCGTGTTCCCCTGCCCTGCCTGCGGTACTCTGAACCCCCGCGATGCCAAGGTGTGCAACCGCTGCGGAACGGTGTTCGAGCAGGCCGCCGACGGAGCGGCGAACGCCAAGTCCGAGGAGAAGGAAAAGAAGGGAACCTTCAGGCGGATAGTCCGCCGCTCCGGCGAGGAGAAGCCCAAGGCGGGACCCGCGAAGGAGTCTCCAGCTCCGGTGGAAGAGGCCAGCAAGCCCGATGAGGGCGGCGACAAACCCCAGTAAACCCCTTTCCCATTTCTTTTTTTTAAAAATTAAAAAAAATTTATGGCCGCGATTCCTGGCTCATGACCTCGCGGACCTCTTTCATGACCTTGTCCGGGTTCTTGTAGTAGGTGGAGATGATCTTTGCCACCTGGCGATAATGGGTGACGTCGATCTTCTTCATGTACTCGAGTATCTCGATCCTCCGCCGCCACTCCCTCTCGATCTCCCGGGGGGACCAGTTCTTCACCGTGCGGACCTTCTCGAATATGTACGAGTGGCCGCTGTAGTTGAACGAATCGTCAGCCGGGTTCCAGGTGAACACCGAGTTGGTGATGAGCTCGCCGGTCTCCGGGTCCATGCCCACTATCTCCGTCAGGGACTTGACCCGCCTGGTCATCTTGGTGCCCACTTTCACCTGAGCCTGCAGCATGACAATGTCCAGGGCGGTTATGAGCGCCCGGGGCAGGTTGATCGGGTCGTTCTCCATCCTGTGGACCATGGCCTGAACATCCTCGGCGTGGAAGGTGGAATAGGAGATGGTCCCGGTGGCCATGGCCTGGAACACCACATACGCTTCCTTGCCACGCACCTCGCCCACCATCAGGTACTGGGGGCGCTGCCTCAGGGCGGCGGTGAGCAGATCGTACATGTTCACCGAGCCGGAGGAGGCGCTCTTCCGGCCTCCGAACGATTCCCTGGTCAGTCCGGGTATCCAGTTCTCGTGCGGCAGGTTCAGCTCCCTGGTGTCCTCGATGCTGATGATCTTCATCTGGGGCGGAATGAACAGCAGCACCGCATTGAGGGTGGTGGTCTTTCCGCTGGCAGTGCCTCCGCAGACCAGCATGGAGCTTCCGAACTCCGTGGAGATCCAGAGGTAGGCCATCATCTCCGTGCTCATGGTCTTGAAGCGCAGCAGGTCCACCGGGGTGAAGGGGTTGTCCTTGAACCGCCGGATGGTGAACGACGAGCCGCGCTTGGTGACGTGCTTCCCTAAGGTGGCGTTCAACCTGGACCCATCCGGGATGGTGGCGTCCAGCAGGGGCTCGGCGACCGATATGTGCTTGCCGCAGCGTTGGGCCAGCCAGACCACGAACGAATCCAGCTCCTCGTCCGACTCGAAGCGCACGTTGGACTTTATGGAGCCGTACTTGCGGTGGAATATGTAGAGCGGGATGCGCACCCCGTCGCAGGAGCAATCCTCCACGTTGGGGTCGATCATCATGACGTCGATGGCCCCGTAACCGATGAAGTCCCGGCGAAGGTAGTAATGGATGCGCTCCCTGGACTCCATGGTGAGGTTGACGCCCATGGCCTTGAGCAGCTCGTCGGTGACCGCTCGCAATATGCTCTCCTTCTCCCGGTCCAGGCTGCCCACGGCCGGGTTAATGGTCAGGACCACGCTGTTCTTCAGCATCTCCAGCAGGATGCTCTCGTCCTCGGTCAGCGTCGGTTCGATGACCTCATAGAGGTATTCCGAGGAGACGTTGTCGAACTTGATCCGGACGTAGGAATAAGGCTCCAGGATCTTGGCGATCTCCACCTCGTCCACGTAGGACTCGGCGATCTTGGGCACCTCGGTGATCCTTCCTTTGATCTGGTCCGTGCTCTTGTCGCTGGAGGGGACCATGACCCGCACCGGGCTCTTGGACACCCGGTGGACCAGCTCCATGTAGCGGTCCTTGAAGGTTATCTTCTTGTTCCTCTCGATCTGCAGATTGCCCTTCTCGATGAGCTGGTCGAGGTCCTTCAGAGGTTCACTTTCGCTCATGGTCATTTTACATCACACAAACCTCAGCGCTATCAGGCCGATCAATAACATTATGAAGGAATGACGGAAACCGTTGGCTATACGTCCGTCCTGCAACACTCCGGCCAGTATCCCGTCCCCGAAGGCGTGGATGACCACCGATATGAAGAATATCAGATTGATCTGGGGCACCACGTCCGTCTGCACCTGCACCGGGATGTTCCCGGAGATGCCCTCGGTGCCCTCCGTGATGGAGGTGCCGGCCCTCACCATCTCTGGCAGGAAGGTCGAGTTCAGGATGTAGATCGTAGCCAGGAACACGGCGAACGCCACGTAGATGACCACGGTATAGGTGGACATGGCGATGGACCGCTCGTTCCGATTCAACAGGGTCTCTCGGGCGTCGTGAGCCACCATGTTCAGCACGTCCGCCACGTTTCCACCGGCCTCGTTAGCCTTGATCACGATGGTGGTCATGCGCCGCACGAGCGGGGTGTCCACCCGGTCCACGAACAGCTTCAGGGCGTCGGTGGCGGGCACTCCCCAATCTATCTGCGCGGCCATGCGCTTGATCTCCGGAGTCAGGCGCCCGTACCTGCCGCGGGCGGAGACCTTTATCGAATCGGCCAGGGTCATTCCGAAACGCCCGCCCTCGGACACGTCGCGCAGAAAGTCCGGCAGCCGGGACTCGATCTCCAGTATCTTCTTCCGCTGATAGCTGGTGTAGAACCCGTAGGGGCCGCACAGGGCCATCAGCCCTATGGCCACCCAGTCTATCCATTCCAGCCCGGTCTCGAAACCCCCGATGGCGTCGATGAGCCCGATAACCAGGCACAGGGCCAGGCCTACGACCCCAATGATGAACAGCGGTCTGCTGTAATCGTTCTTCTTGAGGTTCAGTTGTCCAATGTCCAACATCTCTTCGTCAGCCATGTCAGGACCTCACATCGACGACTCCTTGGTCGTGTTCCATATGAAGAAGATGAAACCGAACTGGGAGAACGGGATCATCAATCCGACCACCAGGTACAGTAGCAGTATGGTGGTGTCGGAGTTCCCTCCGGCACCCGGCACTATGGCCATGATGGCCATGATGACCACCAGGAACAGCGGGAAGGCCACCACCACGGTGACGAACGTCTCCGCCATCAGTCCCAGGGTCTCCAGCTGGGCCCTCATCTCCAGCTTGGCCTCCTTCTCGAACTGGTCCGCCTTCTGCAGGAAATATGGTTTCAGCTGCCCTCCGGAGGTGGAGGTGGTCACCACTCCCTGCAGGAATTCCTGGAAGCGAATGGAGGGGCTTCTCATGGAGGCCTTGTTGATCGCGGACAGTATGTCAGTGCCCAGGAGCTCCGTGTCCCGGGTGATCCATTCCGCCTCGTCCTTGATCTGCCCGTATATGGGCTGGCGAGCCAGCTCTTTGAATATGATATCGATGTTAACGTCAGCGCTGGCCATGGCGGAGATGAAGCTCATCGCCGCCCCCAGGCGCTTGTTTATGTCCCTGCCCCTGGTCTTGGCCTTGGAGCCGGGCACGGAGCCGAGCACCACATAGGTCAGGACGATAGGCAATACTATCATGGCCACGGTGGTCGCGGCCACCATGCCCGCCCCTATGCCCAGGAAGGCGATCAATATCCCTCCGAAGAGGGCGCCCAGCACCCCGGTGAGGACCCCCACGATGAGCGTGGTCATCCACACGTAGGCGGTGTACTCCTCCGGTCTCAGCCGCATGTGGGCCTGCATCAGGGAGAGCTCCAGCTTCGGGTTGGCCTTCATCCTCCTGACGACCGCCTTACCGATGGTCCTCCAACAGAACTCCTGGTACGGGCTGAGCTTGACATAATCTGGAACCACGCCTTCCGGCAGCTTGACCACTCTCGGCCCGGCATCCTTGGAGTGCTTGGGCGCGGCGCTCTTGGTGCGCAGGTAGGACTTCTTGGTGGAGTCCATCCTGGTGAACAGGTCGGTCTCTCCAGCCATCAGTTCACCTCCATGGCCGCCAAATCCGCGCGAAGGCGGGTCAGGGTCTTGTCGTGGTCCTTGTAATAGGAGTTGACGATGTTCCAGATCTCCCGGTGATTCCGGATGTCCTTCTTCATCAGGTAGTTGATGACCTCCACCCGCCGGTCGAACTCGGCCATCATCTCGTCGTTGGTCAACGACCTCATCTCCATTATCTTGTCGAATAGGAAGGCGTGGCCCTTGAATATGAAGCGGTCGGTGGCGGGGTCCCACTCGTACACCGTGTTGGTTATGAGCTCGTTGTTCTCCGGCTCATACCCCACTATCTCCACTATCTGCTTCATGCGGCGCACCATGTCGTTCCCTACTTTGACCTGGGATTGGATGAGCACGTTGCGCAGAGCGGTGAGCAATATCCTCGGGCAGTTGATGGGTGGGTTCTCCAGCCTGTTGACCATGCTCTTCACCGAATCGGCGTGCATGGTGGAGTAAGTGCTGTGCCCGGTGGCCATGGCCTGGAACATGATATAGGTCTCCTTTCCGCGGACCTCTCCCACCAGGATGTAGTTCGGACGCTGCCTGAGGGCCGCACGCACCAGATCGTACATGTCGATCTCCCCGGCGGAACGCCCGTCGCTGTCCTTCTCCCCCACACCGGTGCGCGTGGCGCCCGGTATCCAGTTCTCATGCGGGAGGTTGATCTCCCTGGTGTCCTCGATGCTGACTATCTTGGCCCCCGGGGGGATGAATATGGCCAAGGAGTTCAAGGCGCTGGTCTTGCCGCTGGCCGTCCCTCCCACCAGTATCATGGACTCCCCGTTCTCGACCCCCAGCCACAGGTAGGCCATCATCTCCGGGCTGACCGTCTTGTAACGCAATAGGTCCGTAGGGGTGAAGGGCCGGTTCTTGAACCTTCTGATGGTGAACGTGGAACCGCGGGTGGTGACCTCGCGGGAGTAGGTGGCCTGGATGCGGTGCCCTTCCAGGGTCGTCCCGTCCAGAATGGGGGCGGCCACTGAGATCTGCTTACCGCTGCGCTGGGCCAGGGTCACCACGAAGGAGTTCAGTTCGTCCTCGTTGTTGAAGATGATGTTGGAGCGTATGCTCTCCCATTTACCGTGGAAAACGAATAGAGGGACATTGTGTCCATCACAGGAGATATCCTCGATCATGTCATCGCGCATCAGGACGTCCACCATGCCATGGCCGACGAAGTCGCGGATGATGTAATAGCCAATGCGTAACTTGGTGACCTTCTCCACCTTGACCCCTCTGGTGCGGATGAAGGAATCCACGCTTTCCCTCAGGTATTCCTCCTTGTCCAATCGGGTGAGCTTCTCCCATTCGTACCCCAGGGTGCGGTGCAGGGTGTCCTTGATCTTCTCTAGAAGCTCCTGCTCCTCCAGGCTCAGCCGGGGCTCGATGGCCTCGTAAAGATACTCGCTGGAGCCGTTGTTGTAAGTGATCCGTACGTAAGCGTAATCGGGCACCACGGCGTATGTTTCCAGCACCTCGAGGTTGACGTCCTCTATCGGAGGTATGATAGTGATCGCTGAACCTGGTCGGACCGCCTCCAGGGCTGGCTTTACCGGGACCTTCACCCGGCTGGCTCTGTTCGGGGTCATCCGGCGAAGGAGCTTGAGGTAGGCGTTCCTGGTCCGTTCGGCCCTTCCGATGGCCTCCCACTCCACCTCTGCCGGCTTCGGTGTGCGGAACCCGCCATTCCCTTCCTCTTTCTCATTCGCAGCGTTCTCCATGGTCACACCCCTCAGTACTCCAGGTCCAGGTTCACGTAGGCCCGGTTATGCGTGAACTCGTTCACCTTGAAAACGGTCAATGTCAGTTCGTATACGTTTCGTCCCTCGGCGCTCACCAATTTGGAGGTGAGCGTGTAGTTGCCCGATACGCCGGATATCATTCCCGCCTCTGCCGCCGTCTGGTTGAGATGCGACCACAGGGCGCTCACGTACCTGGTGGTGAACTTCAGCACCACCGGCCCATTGCTCTCCGCGCCCGTGGCGCCGCTGACAACGTAGGTCTGTGAGTCGTGGTAGATCAGGTCGATGACGATGCCTGCCGTGCCCATTCCCGAGACCGACTCATTGCTGCCGATCATGTCCACTTGGTCGAACTGCAGGTTGACGGTGCTGTCCGAGTTTTTGATGAACACCAAAGAGGGCGAGGCGCGCATGGCCACTCCGTCCTTCTGGTACACCATCAGGGCCCCGTTCTCGTAGCCATACCACTGTTGGACGAAGTACCGGTTGGGGGCGTAGTACTCCACACAGCCCCCTCCCTCTTCATTAACTTTTATCAGAGAATTGCTATAATTATAATTGAAGCCCACGGTCACTCCCGTGTCATATGTGCCCATAGGTTTCAGGTAGAGGAACCCTCCAGTGGGCGAAGTGAACACCGGGACGCTGTCCGAACCCAGGCTAAGGGGCTGGAACATGTTGATGGTCGGCCTCTGGGTGACCTGGGCGTTGACGATGAGCGTGTCGATCTTGCCCTTAAGGTCCCCGAACTGGCTCAGGACCTGGTCCATATGGTCCCGTTCGTTCTCCTTCATCCAGACCGGGATGTAGGTGTTGGTGAACATGGCGATCAAGGTAAGGAACACGAGCAGGGCCATGATGGTCCCTATGGTGGACGCGACGCCCTCTCGGTCCTTCTTAATGAATTTGGAACGACTAGACGCGCTGAACGTACTACGAGACCTGACGCGTTCCACCATGCTGGTTACCCCAAAATTACCAGGTATGATTTACGTTGTGATGACTATATAAATATGTCGAGAAAAAATAGAATTTCCAGTCGCACTGCTGGCTTGTGCGGTTTTATTCCTCTCGAAACATCGTCCGTGCCCTCGCCTTCCGCGTCGACGGTCAAGAACCATTTTCGACCAGTCAAATAGGTAAATTATTTAATCGTGCTCAATTATGGGGTGGCTAAGCCGCAGTAACTCAGTTGGGAGAGTGCAAGACTGAAGTCCCCGAAGGCGCAAGCCCGGGGGATCGAAATCTTGAAGTCGCTGGTTCGAGCCCGGCCTGCGGCACCATTCGTTATTTTAGTCCACGCAGGACAAGGTTCTTTAATGCTCGATGCCGATTCGGTGCCGAAATGCAGATCAAATCCTTTGAAACCGTGGCTATCGAGGCCAAGCGCTTCTCCAAGAGCGGGGAGAAGGTCATGAACATCAAGATCGAGAACAACAGCGCCATCACCCAGATATCCAAGCTGGACGGTGACGTGTGTCAGATCGATTACCGATTCACGGCCAACTACACCGGCCTGGGATATATCAAGATCGAGGGACATCTGAGCGTGACCGAGATCGGGGATAAGGCCATGGACGAATGGCGCCGAACGAACAATTTGCCGCTAGATGACGCCAACGTCGTGCACAACGCCATAGTCGGCAACTGCATGATCACCGCCCTGTTGATATCCAGGGAGATCAAGCTCCCGGCCCCGATACCGATACCGCGGATCAACATGCAGAAGAAGCCCGAGATCCGGCCTAGCGACGGTGTAGAGGTCGCCTAGCGGATGTGGTCCAGGGCGAACGACCCTATGGTCAGGGCGCTCTTGGTCGCAGTGTATCTGATGTAAGCGCGGGACTGCACGTCGCTTATGCCCTTGATGGCGAAGAATGTTTTCAGCTGGTCGACCTTGAAGTCCACCATGCCGTCCATTATGGATCCCAGCATCTGCAGTTCCTGTTCGTTGTGCATGCCCTTCTCCACGATGAAGATGGAGACGGCATCGTCCTTCTTGCGGCGCCCGCACAGCGGGCTCAGGAACCGGAAGGCCGAGTTGGGGTCGGAATAGGCGATCAGCGTAGATACCGAACGGAACAGCAGCCGGTAGTACTCATGTTTCTCCTTGAACTTCCTGGCTATGGATTCGATGGCCTCGGCCATCTTCTCGTGATCGTTGGGTCTTTCGATGTATATCGTATGCGGGTCGTTGTCGTCCCCGCCCATGGCTCGGGCGTAGGTGTCCACGTATTTCACCAGACCCAGCTTCTCATACTCCTCGTATCCGGACATGATGAAGCGCATCTCGTCGCGCACATCCTTGGGGGTCTTGTCCGTCAGGACGATAATGGCCGGGATGCCTTTGCGCAGCCCTTCCATGATGAAGGTGTTTGCCAGCACCTCCTTGCCGATGAACGGCGGGCCGTGGATCATGATGTTTGAACCGATGGGCATGCCGCCCAGCAACAGGTCGTCAAGTCGTGAGATGCCGGTCTTGACCTTGCGTTCGGTTATCTCGAGGGCGCGCTCCTTCTCCCGGTAGGTGATCTCGTCCTCGATCAACCCCTGTTCCCTCATGCGCAGCTCCTCCTGCTTGGCCAGGACGTACTTCTCCTTGGACCGGAGCGCGTCCTCCTTGCTGGCCACCTCGGCCTTCAGGGCCTCCAGCTTCTTCATGAGCTCGGCCTCCTCCAGCCCTCCGGTCTCCCGCTTCATCTCATTTAGCTTGTGCCTCTCCGCGGTATAGACCTTCTCCCGGTACATCAGGTCCTCCTCGCGGCGAATGAGTTCGTCCTCCTTGTAGGTAATGGCCTCTCGGATGCGGTCCAGCTCATCCTCCTTCTCCTTGAGCCTGATGCGCAGTTCGTCCGCCTCGTTCTTTAGGGTGAGGAACTCCCTCTCCTTGGACTGGAGTACCTCCAGTTTGCTGAGCAGGTCGGCACTGATCGTACCTCCGCCGTTGCGTAAGACCGACAGCTCATCATCCTTGAGCTTAAGTTCGATCTTGATCTTGGCCAACTCTTTCTCCAGGCTGGCGCTACGTGCGGAAAGGTCGTCCCCGGCGCGCTTCCACTGCTCTTCCTTGTCCTTAAGTTCGGCATGGTAGCGCTCCAGCAGCTCCTTTTCCTGACCCTCCACGAGGCCGTTGCCATCGTTTCCGTCCTTTTCCCTATGGTGCGATTCCAGAAGCCGGTCCCTCTCGGCGATGAGGGCCTGAACCCTTTGAACCGTTCCATCCGCGGTCTCGCTGGCCCCATCCACTGCCAGCAACCCTCTCACCGATGCCAGCTCCGCCTCGTAGCGGGCAAGGCGCTCCTTCAGGTCCGCCAGCTCCTCCTCGGGGACCGCATCTCCGCCCTCGCCTAGCCATGTCAGCAGGGTGGACCCCTCTCCTTCCCCGTCCAGCCACTTGCTTAGGCGTTCAACGTCAGCCTGTTCGGCGGTGGGGTTCCTATTATCCACTGAAGCCTGCTCCGTCCGAGCCTCTGAGACCGCCTTTTCTCTGGCCATTCTATTCAACGTCCATTGACCAGATCGATATCCAGTGAAGACCCTATAACACTGTCCAGCACCATATTTAATGGTTTAGTGGCCTTCGTCCCGTGTTCAATCAACAAGACCAGATGGGACGCCCTCTCCTCTCCGGATGTGAATAAGCTTATAATATATATTTATTTTACATATTATTAATCGAACGGCTCTCAGGCGAACATGCCGCCAAAGCCGCCCGCGACCTCGGGCAACGCGATGACTGGCCAGCGCTTTCCAGATTGCGTTCGTTGATAAAAAGTTATATATTCAGCCTTGCATCTAAGAAAGAGCTTGGACTGGGCCAGAGGACTGTCGATGGAAAAGAGGGTGCACATCAAGATCGATCGCAACAGCGATTTCACGCTACGCGAGGTCTTGAAGAAGATCGAGGAGATCCAAACGGAGAACCCCGACCTAGACGTCTTCTTCGACGGTGACGATTACGCCATCTGCAGCCGACCCAGGAAGGTCAAGAGCCACGTCTGAGGCCCGACCGAAATAGCTTCAGATTCAAATGTCAGAGAGGGTTTGAATTGGTTAGTAAGAAGGATGTTCTCAAGGAAAAGGTCAAGCAGATTGACTTTGACAATATCGTGACCGTGAAGGACCTGGTCGAGGCCTACAAGGACTCGTCCATACAGAGCCGGGCCCTGGCCACCTGCGCCATTGTTTACGAGAAGGCCCTCAAGGACAAGTCCCGTCCCACGGTCATCCTAGGCCTTGCCGGTCCGCTCGTGGCCGCCGGCCTGCGAAAGGTGATCGCCGACATGATCAAGTTCGGCATGGTGGACGCCATAGTGACCATCGGCGCCATTCCCTACCAGGACTTCTATCAGGCCCGGGGGTACAACCATTACAAGTGCTCGCCGCGCTGCGACGACCTGGCCCTCCGCGAGGTGTTCGTGGACCGCATCTATGACACGTTGGTCGACGAGGACAAGTTCCGGGAGACCGACGCGCTCATCGGCGACATCGCCGAGAAACTGGAGCCCCGGGGCTACGGAAGCCGGGAGTTCATGGAGATACTGGGCAAGGCCATTGACGACGAGGATTCCATACTCTACAACGCCGCCAAGTACGGCGTCCCGATCTTCGTTCCCGCGCTGAACGACTCGTCCATCGGCATCGGTCTCACCGGCCTCTATTACAAGAAGAGGATGGCCAAGGAGCCGTTCATGAGCATCGATTCCATCCGTGACAATTGGGAGCTCACCCAGTTGAAGATCAAGTCGGAGAAGACCGCGGTCATCTACATAGGTGGCGGAGTGCCCAAGAACTTCATCCAGCAGACCGAGGTCATCTGCGAGACGCTGGGCCATGACAAGGGCGGACACCACTACGCCATCCAGATAACCCAGGACACCCCGCAATGGGGCGGTCTAAGCGGCTGCACATTCGAGGAGGCGCAGTCCTGGGGGAAGATCAACCGCGATGCCAACAAATCGGTGGCCTACGTCGAGGCGTCCATCGGCATGTCGATCATGGTCGGCTACATCCTGCAGTCCGAGGTCTGGAAGGGCCGCAAGCGGTTGAAGTACACCTGGAAGGACGATATGCTGACCAAGGTCACCAAGGTCCCTCTCGGTCTGTGATCCGATGGAACGAAGGGCCGGCCGGGCCACCATCGCCATATTCAACTCCTACGACCCCCGCGTCTTCCGCGAGGCGCACCGCAGGATACTGGCGAGAGCCGGGCCTCTGGCCTTGGCCTACGACTTCAACCTGGTCACGCTGGGCTTCCCTTTCCCGGAGGACCTCCGACTCCCCGTGGAGCTGGCGGACTGGGTGGCATCCTCCACTTCCATCGGCGAGGACGGCTCATACCTCAAGGAACTGGCCGCCAAGGGCCGCTTCCAGGGCTTTCCCTATCCATCCAAGGGTCTGCCGCCCCAGCTGGGCCTTCCCGTGCTGACGACATGCGATCCCGAACCGCAGAGGAAGATGGAGATGCGGGAGGTGGCCGCCCTCCTTCAGAACGGCCAGAGCGTCTGCCTGATCTTCGGGGCCGGTCCCAAGGGCGTTCCCAAAGAGGTGCGCGAGCTGGCCAAGCATCATCTTGACGTGACCTTCGACGGTCGTTCGCTCGAGACCTGCACGGCCCTGGGGGCGGTGGCCGGGGCGCTCGCTCACTATCTCCGCGGCCATTGAGAGGCAAGTTTAAAGTCGCTTCAGGAACTTTACTCCAGCGTGGACGATATCCGGCTGAGGTCTCGGGTGATGCTGTGGTCGGGTCTCTCCTTCCTAATCTTCCTATCCTCTTTGATCATGATCTTCTGGGGAGGGCCGGTGCTGGAGCTGGAGGGAAGGCGCATCGGGATCGCTCAGATCATCTGGCTTCCGGGACTCATCGGTTCCTGCTCCGGTCTATGGCTGCTGCTGACCCTCAGCGGGGCGCGCGGAGGCATCTCGCTTTCGGTAGCCCTAGGGAACCTGGCAGGGGCGGAGGCCTTATCGCTGCTTCTTCCGGTAAAGGAGGTGTCCGGAATGGTCTGGGAGACGGGAAATGGGCTGGTCCCGGCCACCTCCTTCGCCGCTCTGGCCCTGACCTCGCTAACTTGGACGGCCATCACCCTCGCCGACCCCTCCCGGAGCACCCGGACCGCCTATTCGGTGGCCTTGGCGGCGGTCCTGGCGATCGGGTTCCTGCTCTCCTACAACTACCTGTGGTCCCTGCAAGGGGCGATGGCCGTTGGCCTGGCGGCGGCGCTGTTCTGGGGAATGGCCTATGACCGGCGCCTGCATCCCTACAGCAAGGTGAAGGTCAAGAAACAAGGCTCGCCCTGGGTGGTGCTGCTCATAACCTTCCTGGGGCTGCCCATGCTGTTGTTGGGGCTTCCCTATCTGCTGCTCTAATAGGTGTCGTAGTGAACCTTGAGCCGGGGAACGCCGCATCCGACGCCCTTTACGACCTTACCGACCACCTGCGCCTTGCCCTTGAGAATGGATAGGACCTCCTCGACCCCTTCCGGCCTCAGAACGATGGCGTAGCCCATTCCCATGTTGAAGGTCTTGTACATCTCGTGATCGGTGACCCCGCCGATGCCCTGTATCGCTCTGAAGATCGCCTGCGGCTCTATGGGGTCGGTTATGCGGTACTCGAAGCCCTTCTTCAAACGCACGAAGTTCTTCAATCCCCCGCCGGTCACGTCCACCATGCCGGTGACCTTGACCGCGTCCACCACCTTGAGCACGTCGCGAACGTAGATGTAGGTAGGGGTGAGAAGCTCCCTGCCGACGCTGCCGTCCAGTCCATCCACCTCGTCGTGCAAGGAGATACCGGCTGAGGACAGCACCTTGCGGGCCAGGGTCATGCCGTTAGAGTGCACCCCCGATGATAGAAGCCCGATGATGACGTCACCCTCCTCGATCTCCGCCCCGGTGATCATCTTCCGCTTGTCGAGAAGCCCCAGGGCGGTGCCCGAGAGGTCCACTCCCTTCACCATCTCCGGCAGCACCGCGACCTCCCCGCCCACCAGGTCTACGTTGGCCATCTCCGCGGCGGCGTTCAGGCCCTTGCCGATCTGCTCGGTTATCTTGGGGTTCGGTTCGTCAATAGCTATGTAATCGACGAAGGCGATCGGTTCCGCGCCGACGCAAATGGTGTCGTTCACGTTCATGGCCATGCAGTCGATGCCCACCGTGTCCCATTTGTCAAGGGCCTCGGCCACCAGCAGCTTCGTTCCCACCCCGTCCGTGGCCAGGGTGAGGATGTGGTCCCCCATGTCGATGAGGCCAGTGAACTGCCCCGGAAGGTCGATCATGCTTCCCCTTCCGGTGCGCCGGTACTTCAGATGGCCTACCAGGGCCGATATGGCCTGCGATTTACGATCGATGTCCACCCCGGCCTTGGCATAGGTCCAATCTTTTTCTTGCATGTCCTTACCCAAAGCTGAATCCCCCCTGCCGATAAAATATCATCGGTCGGGCAATGGTTTTTTATCCTGCAAGGGATTGGGCGGATTAGCATGTCCAAGAACTGGCTGCAGCAGCGCAGACGCGACTATTATTACCGGAAAGCGAAGCAGCTGGACTACCGCAGCCGAGCCTCCTTCAAGCTCATTCAGATACATGAGCGCTTCAATCTCTTCAAGAACGGCATGACCGTGGTCGACCTGGGGGCGGCGCCGGGTGGCTGGCTACAGGTGGCCGCGGAGCGCGTAGGCCCCAAAGGCAAGGTGATCGGCGTGGACCTGCAGCCCATCGAGCCCATCGAAGGTGTGCAAACGATAAAGGGCGATATACGGAAGCAAGAGGTGATGGACGAGCTATTGGCCCTCACCGGCGGAAAGGTGGACCTGGTCCTTTCGGACATGTCCCCCAACATCACCGGGAGCTATTCCATGGACCACGCCCGCTCCATCGAGCTGTGCGAGATGGCGCTCTCGTTCGCTCTGGCGACGCTGTCCCCGAACGGCAAGATGGTGTTCAAGATGTTCGAGGGGGACATGAGCCGGGACCTGGTCGCCGAGGTGCAGAAGCATTTCGAGACCGTGAAGCGTTATTCGCCGGAAGCGTCCCGCTCCAGCAGCTCCGAGATATACGTGGTGGCCAAGGGCTTCGGCAAAGGCCCCAAGGTCCAGAGCGGCTAAGCTTTTTATTCCGTCATGGACATGGTAGAGGTGATGCTGACCTACATCATCATAATGTTCAGTTCCGATGGTCGCCGTCCTTCGGAGATATTCGATGCCCTGCACAACATGGGGTTCGAGCCCACCACCGGGAACTACGATGGGGTGTACAAGTGGGACAAGAAGGCCACCCTGGACGACGCCATCTATCTGGCGGACCGCGTGCATCTCACCCTGAAGGGCACCGGCGCGGTGTTCAAGCTGGAGACCGTGGCCGAGGCCAACGACAAGTGCTGACCATGCGCTGCGGCAAGATAGTCTGCATCGGCCAGAACTACCGGGAGCACATCCGGGAGATGAGGTCCGACGAACCGGCCGAACCGGTGCTGTTCCTAAAGCCGCCCACGGCCCTCATCTCGGACGGTGAGGCGATCCTAATTCCCGAGGGCATCGGCATGGTGCACCACGAGGTCGAACTGGCCCTGATCGTCGGAAAGGGGGGCAAGGATATCGCGGAGAAGGATGCCCTATCCCACATATCCCACCTGGCCGTCTTCAACGACGTGACCGCCCGTGATATGCAGTCGGCGGCGCGCAAGGCCGGACTTCCCTGGTCCCTGGCCAAGGGCATGGACACCTTCGCGCCGTTGGGCAAGATGGTCCTTAGGGAAAGCGTGCCGGACATCCATTCCCTGGACCTGGAGCTGCGGGTGAACGGCGAGACCCGGCAGAAGGGCAATACCTCCCAGATGATCTTTGCGCCGGAACGATTGATATCTTACATATCCAGGTTCATGACCCTCGAACCGGGCGATGTCATAGCGACCGGAACCCCCAGCGGGGTCGGCGCGCTCAAGCCGGGCGACGTGGTCGAGGCCTTCGTTAAAGGCGTGGGGACGCTGCGCAATCCCGTGCACACGCGTTAATCCCAGAACCGTTTCGTTCGGGCGTAGGTGATCTCGGCGCTCAGGATGTCCCGCAGGAGATCGTCCTCGTTGTTACCGAAGCTGGACAGGATGCGCGCCGCGGTGTCCGCGCCAATGCCCCGCCCGGAAAGGGTCATCATGGCCTTCTTGCCATTGCTCTGCACCAGCGAGGCGTTCTTGAACAGCCGGCGCAGTTCCTTTTCCTCCTCCTCCTTGAGGTCCTTCTTCTTGATCAGGCGGATGGTCTCCCGGTTGTAGCCGTTGAGGGCGGCGATCATCTGCCCGCCGCAGCTGTGGCAGACCACGAACCGGCCGGCCTCCCTGGCCTTAAGTCTCCATTGGGTGCCGCAATTTAGGCAGGACATGTGCAGACTTTCCTCTTCCAAGCGCTTCTTCAGCGCCATGAGTATGGAGTGGTCGGCCCGCTGCGGGGTGATGAGCTCCTTGGATTGCGAAAGTCCGGCCTTACCGATGGGCGAAATACCGCAGATGACGATGTCGATCTCTCCCGACTCCAGGGCCTGGACGACCTGGACGGTCTTCCGCACGTCGAAATCCTCCCACAGCACCTTGTCTATGGTCTCCTGCATCAGTGAGGAGTTCTCGTACGCTTCCACCAACCGGGCGAAGCTGACGTTGCGATAATCGGCGTCCCTCTCCACCGCCCCGAACTTCTTGGCGACGAACACGAAGCGCCATCGCATGTGGCTGGAGTTCTTCATCACCAGGCGGATCAGGCTTTCCACGGCCGAGGCGTTTATGGAGCGCAGGGTATCCACGATGGTGGACGGCGCCACGTCCCTTGGCAGGTCGATGATCACCCGATAGGGATCGGTGGTCACCGCCACGCTCTCCCCCAGTCGGGCCGAGAGGAGCACGGACAGCATCTTGGAGATGGTCTCGTTCACCTTGCTACCGAAGCACATGTTGAGTATGGCCAGCTTCTTTCCCACTTCCAGGGTGATGCGCTGGTCGGTGGGCACGGGGAACTTATCCCGCTGCTCGTCAAGATACTCGTCCAGCATCTTGTAGGTGGTAGCGTCCCCGTTATACGCCGCCCTCTCGTAGCCACGGCGCATGCGTCCCACTTCCTGGGCTACCTCGAAAGGTACCGGGATGTCCTCTCCCACCCAGGATGGGATGGAGCCGATCTCCTTGACCTGCTCCACCAGGAGCTCGTCGTCCATGATGTCCACGATGCGCCAGGAACGACCGCGGGTGATGAAGGTGGCGAACGGCTCAGCGAAGGAGATGACGAAGCTCTCGTCCAAGGTGCCCACGATCTTGCGGGAGCCGATGTCCCTTATGCGGTACGTTCGCTCGTCCGGGATCATCGATATGTTCTCGTAGAAGTACTTCCGACCCCGTCCAGAGCGCCGGTACTCGTCACCGTTGATGAACACCAGTCCGATCTCCGCGATCTGCTTGAGCACGGTATCGAACTTCTGCCTGCTCAGTTCTCGGAAGGGATAGGAGCGGCGAACGATGGCGTAAGCCTTCTCCACCAGCACCGGTCCGGCGGAGGCCATGGCCACCAGCTGATTGGCCAGGACCGTCAGGGGGTCCTGTCGGACCTGCAGAGGCTCGTATCTCTCGGCCAGGGCCATCCTGGTCACCACCAGGCTTTCCGCGATCTCATCCGGCGTGGAGGCGATTATCGCCCCCTCCGAACGGCGGCCGATCTTGTGCCCGGCCCGGCCCATGCGCTGCACCAGGCGGGAAACCTGGCGCGGTGAGTTGTATTGGATGGCGAAGTCCGACGAGCCGATATCTATACCCAGCTCCAGGGACGAGGTGCATATGAGGCCCTTCAGACGCTCGTTCTTGAAGTCGTCCTCCATCTCCACCCTGGTCTCCTTGCTCAGCGAACCGTGGTGCACCCCCACGTTGAACTTCTCGTCCCAAATATGATATCGGGCGGCAAGCGCCTCCGCGGTGTCCCTGGTGTTGACGAACAGCAGGGTGGAATTGTGCTTCTCGATGAGGGCCTTGGCCCTCCTCATGCAGGCGATGAG
>Ga0209099_1002121_pt1 | contig 18161 bp, 20 predicted proteins | sample AD_JPNHW2_MetaG_FD_184430 | JGI IMG/M metagenome (GOLD analysis project Ga0209099, IMG submission 184430) | Active sludge microbial communities of municipal wastewater-treating anaerobic digesters from Japan - AD_JPNHW2_MetaG (SPAdes) (version 2) | ecosystem: Engineered > Bioreactor > Anaerobic... | reverse complement strand
CGCGGCCCCGAGCATGGAGCAGCGGCATTGCAATGACGCGGTGATACCGGCCTTAGCCACGCTCACCCTCTGCGACTCCATGGCCTCATGCATTGACGAGCGGTCCTGATCGGACATCTTGTCCAGCTCGTCTATGGCCGCCAGTCCTTTGTCCGCTAGGACCAGGGCACCGGCCTCCAAGGTCCAACGCCCGTCCCCGAACTCGTCCTTCACCGCGGCGGCGGTGTTGTGCACAAGAAATCCGTTGGCGACGAAGCTGTGCGCCCCCTCGACCGTCAGATCGTACACGTGCGGCGGAAGGTTCTCCCGCACCTCCGCGACCTTGACGACCTTGCTCAGGGAGACCTCTCCCTTCGATGAGCCAGATGGTGCTGTTAGCACCGTGTCCCCGACCACGATGTCAGACGATTTGACCCACCGGTCCTGATGCCCGTTCCTGGTTCGAACCATGGTTTCGGGGGTGGTACGAACGCTGTTACCAGCGTCGGTTGAGAGTTCCACAAGAAATGAAGGGGTTCGCAGGCGGAACAACGAAACGACCGGTCGGACATCCATATGACGATCGGCCGACACGGTGACCACTCCGTTCACCCGGGTCTCCTGTCGCCAAACCCCCGGCTCTATCTCCATCGGGGAGCGCATGCGCGACTCGACGAAGTCGCCTATCGGCATCTGTTTTCCGTCCACCTCGATGAGCGATTCCGGTGCTACGCAAAGACCGGCCGCCGAGGAGCTCTTTCCGGAGGCGTAGATCCCGCGGGGAGCCATCTCCGACATGTAGCGCAATATCTGGCTGTTGTGAGAGAGTATGCCGTTCGCTACGAAGATATGCGTGTCGGCGACCTCGATGTCGTAAACGAACTCCTCCTCGCGTTTCACGTCCTCTCGTTTCACGATCTGGTCCCAGCCGAACCCACGGTCGAAGCCGCAGAAGTTGCCGTCCGGACCTTTATCGGAAGTTATCGCCAGATAGTTACCTTCCAGGATCTTGTCGGCCGACCGTTGCGCCATGTAATAGGCGTTCTGCACGAACAGCGGATGCGTCGGAGTGACGGTCAGAGTTCTTCCACCCTCGGTGGTGAACCGTATCAGCCGCCGGGGCGAGTCCCTCTTCCAGACGCGGACTGCCTTACCCTTTTCGATGCGCCCGCGGGAGGTGAAGGTCATCACGTCAAACTCAGCGTCAGCGTACTCCCCATCGTCCACCTCCTTTGGTTCGTTGACCGAAAGCCAGTGGTCCACGAGCTCCTTGATGTTCTTCTCGGTGCAGTCGCCCATGAGCACCTTGGCGTCGCTGGTGACGCACTTTGCGACCCCGGGGTCTCCGACCAACAGAATATGAATGTCCCCCCTGATCTTGGTTCCGTCCTCCAGAAGCTTGGCGGTGCCGCCGAAGAGCTGCAACGCGATGCTCTCCTTGACCTCGTCGTAACCGTGGATGGCCGGGGCGATGGAGCCCACGATCTTGCGGAAGACCTCGGGGTCCTTCGCCTCCTTCTTGATCAGCGCCTCATCCTCGTCCGAGATCACCACTTCTTCGTACTCGTGCTGCTCGAACTCCGTGGACACGACCGCCAGGTCGATGTCGAATAACGTGGATTTTATGCGGTCCCCTTTCTGCTGGCTACGCAGGATGCCGTTGAGAACGACACGGTCGCCTGGCGATATTTTCCCGGCAAGATCATCCTCCAGGAAGGCGGCGAGACGCTCGGGCTGCGCCCCTCCGCGCAAGCCTTCCGGCGATTCCTGCATCTCCACCTTCTGGGTGTCGACATAAAATGACTCCTCGGTGAGGAGCTGGAACTTGGTGCTTCCCGCCGTCCGTCCGCAGCCTTCCTGCTCCTTGTAGCACTCCATGGGCTCCCGGAAGTACAGCCCTTCCTGCGGTTCCAATATACGGGCGGGGCAGCGCATGCATTTGAACACGCCCAGTATCAAACGGGGGCGCACCTCGGTGGCCTTGCGAACCAGACCTTCCACGGAGATCAGCTTGCCCAGGTCCTCGCTTCTCAGATCGCGAATATCGATGCGACTGTCCCTTGGGAGTTCGCGTATGCGCAGATGCACATCGGCCGTCGAGCGGGCGGTGTTGGTGAGGCGTTTGATAATGTCCTCGCCCTTCTTCAGGGCCCGGTCCGGGTGGCTCAGGATGAAGCTGGCGAAGTCGGGATCGAATCGGTCCAGCTCCGAATAGGTGACGGTCAAGCTCCTCAGGTCGGGAAGCCGGTCGGTGAGCTCCAGCAGCTTGAGGCGGTTCTCCTCGGCCTCCAGGAACTCCTCCCATCGCGCGACTATGTCCTCATCAGTGTAATCGATCGGCAAAACCATCACTCCGTGGTCCTAAGGGGTTTCAGGTAATGGAACTTCGGGAAACAAGGTATCTTATCGGACGGATTTACAAATATCGTTGCCTTACCTTTACTCCTGCCCGTCCGGCTCAGGTCTCTCACAGTAGTCCCATTGGATGGCCACCACCTCCTGACTGGTCTCCACGGAGGAGTAACGCTCCAGCAGCTCCTGGTTCAGGATAAGGAACTGCTCCCCCCAGTTGAACTTGGCGAGAACCTGATGAGCCTGCTCCTTCTCTCCGACGATATATAGCGTCGCCGCCACCGCCTCGGCGCTGGTCAATCGCATGGGTTTTCCCCAGTTCACCGGGTTGGCCGCCAACAGATACGGCAACGCGCGGTGCGCGGCGTCCCTTCGAACTGTGGGAAAATGCTCGATGTTCTCCCAAGAGAGGTCCATGACCAGAACCCCGTGCGCCTTCACTCTTTCGGAATCCTCGCGGGACACGGCCTTCTGGGCGAAGGGGTCCAGAACGACGACGCCATAGGGCACGGCCTTGAGGTTCGGAAGCTCCTTAGCCAGCTGGAACTTCACCATCTTGCGGGAGGTGCATTTCTTGGGGTCGCAATCCCTCTCGTCGTAAACGTAAACGGTGCTCATGCGTCCGAACCGAAGATGTTGTCGATCCACTTGATCATGTCGTCCCGGGTCTTGCGGTAGACCAGCAACAGTTCTTCGTCAGTACCCCGGGCCTTGCAGGGGTCCGGGAAGCCCTTGTGAATATAGTCCTTGCCGTTCAGGAAGTGCGGGCACTCGTCCTCTGCCTCGTCGCATAGGGTGACCACATAATCGAACTCCTTGCCGTAGAACTCCTCCACGCTCTTGGAGCGGTGCTCCGATATGTCGATGCCGATCTCGTTCATGACCGCGATGGCCTTGCGGCTCACCCTTTCTGGGTTCAGGCCGGCGCTGCTCGCTTGATACCTATCGCCCATCTTGGCGTTCACGTAACCTTCCGCCATCTGCGAACGCGAGGCGTTCCCGATGCAGATGAAGAGGATGGTCCTCCTTGATACGGTGTCTCTAAACCTTCTCCTTCCCATATGATCGTGACTCCTTGGCCTTGGTGATCGCCCTGCAGTGAGGGCAGCGGGAGATGGCCCAGCTCCCGTTGGCGTCCCGCCCGTGCTTGGAGGCGATAATCCCTTTCACCCCGAGCTTGTACCGGCCGTGGCATTTCTGACATTCGTACTCGAAGCGGTCGGTGATGGTGACGACGATGAGAACGACACCGACGGCCAACAGCAGCAACCAGATGTACCAGGTGCTTTCGAGCAGAAGACCGAGCACCGCTACCGCTGCCAGCAGCCCTCCGACGATCGCTCGGGGATCGACATTCGATTTCAGCATTATTTGACACCTGATGCGGATGTCAGTGACGGCCCGTATCCTCGGGCCGGTACGGGACACCTAATGATATCGTGACTGTTCGGATATCGCCTTCCCGAATATAAGGGAGGGTGCCGTTGGTTCCGACGTTCGATAGTCTTCCTTCCTTCGAGATACATTTATGTTCAGGGCGTATGATGCGCTAACGCCACGATGATGATAAACCCAGCTCTGATTCGTGATGAGAGACGGGCGAGCTGAGTGGTGAAATTAATTTAATGGCATAAGAATAAAATATTCTGTGCCTTATATAGCGTATAGGGATGGAGATGCCGACCGGGTACGATCTGATAGAGCACAACCACGATTTCCGGATGCACCTGCTCAAGCGTTTGGCGGCCGGACTTTTGGATGCGGCGGTCGTCTTCATACCGGTGACGCTCATTATTTTCTTGATGGGGCTGGAACCAAGGGAGATCTTGACCGGCACCCTGACCGGTTTCGGGTGGTTCTTCTATTCCGTCATCTCCGAGGCGCGCACCGGCACCTCCCTGGGCAAGAAGATCTTGGGATTGACCGTGGCTTCCAAGGAAGGTCCGATGACCCTGTCCCAGGCGGTGGTCAGGAACGTTCCGAAGATGTTCTGGTTCATTTTCCTGCCCGTGGACGTGCTGGTCGGACTGAGCCGCGACGGAGACCCCCGGCAGAGATGGGTGGACGGAGTAGCCTCTACCACGGTAATAAAATTGGACCGGAAGTAGTTTGATCCCTTAACGCAGCGTCAGACCTCGCCCTCGGCTATGACCTGGCTGACGTCTCCGGAGGTCCAGATGATCTTTATGATCGATGTCGTGGTGGCGCTGTTCGTGAAGTAGTCGTTCGAGCCGATCTTGCCGTCATTGCCACTGTCGACGAACGCCACCGTTCCGGATATCGTCCCATTGACGATGTCTAGCTTTTCTCCGCCGTCAATGGTCACCTGCAGTATGCCGTCATCGATGTCGTACGATTTGCTGATGGTCAGCACCAGCTTCCCCTCGTCCGCGTTAAGGCTGGCCTGCGGGGGGTTGACATCGCCACCGGGCTCAAACCCCATCACCATCACGTACAACACAGCGGCCAGGACCACGGTGATCGCGACCACCAAGATGGTGGCGATGACCGGGGAGACTGCGTTGTCGTTCCTTCTCCAAAATGCTTTCATTGTTAGGTCACCTGACAGGTCGCCCTGCCAGACTATAATTCGACTACATGGAATAAATAATTACTCCCTCAAATATCAATATACTGGATAAAACCATAAAAAGGTAAAAGAAAAAAGGTTTGATGTTGATGTTTAGATGGTTCCCTCAGCGATGACCGTGTTGGTTCCACCAGAGACCCAGACGATCTTGATCAGGGTCGCTGATCCACCGTTCCTGGTGAAGTAATCCTGCTTGGATATTTTGCCGTCTGCCCCAGCATCAGTAAAGCTAATCGTTCCACCAGTGCCAGAAGCCACATATTTAGTCTCATTGTTCAAATTTGCTATCACTGCAGAACCGACAATCACCTGAAGGGAGCTGCTGTTGAAATCATATGATTCGCTGATACTCAATACGAGCCTGTTTCCGCTGTTGGTAAGGCTCGCGGTCGGGGCCTGCCCCCCAGAATCTCCTCCGAAGCCCATGACCATCACGTACAATACGGCGGCCAGAACCACGGTGATCGCGACCATCAGGATGGTGGCGATGACTGGCGATACGGCCTTGTTATTCTTCTTCCACATTTTCTTCATATGTGTTCAGTCTCCTGGTAGGTTGCCCTACCGGAGACATATTTACTCGTATGAAAATAAATAACTATCTGTCCTGGAATCATAAAAATGATGAAATATCGTCATAAATCGCAGGTTTTTTACGATGAAATACGATGCTTCGTTTTTTTACCAACCATTCTCATCAAGCTCATTTCAGCGTCACGATCTGATCGCAGACCAGCTGCAGCATCTCGAGAACGTCGGGCTTCATCTGCTCCTCCATGCTCAACAGCACCGGATAAGCGCCCCGGCTCTTCACGCTGGCCATGAGCACCTGCATGAACTCGTATAGCATGCGCACCTCGTTGTGCGCGGCCAGCGAGTTCACCGAGTCCAGTATGACCATGAACTGCTCGTCCTTCCCCTTGCGGAACAGGTACTCCATCTTGAGCACTATGTACTCCAGCATGGTCGGGCTCTCCACGAAGACCGTGCGGTCGTCATCGTTCGCCGAGCATTCCATGGTGGCGAAGGATATGCAATCCACGAAGCGCAGCTTCTCCGCGTCTATCTCCAATGATTGCAGCGCCGATCGTATGGTCGACGCGGGCATGGTGACGGAGATGTAGATGCAGGACAGCCCCTTCTTGTTGCAGAAGCGGTCGACCAGCGTGGTCAGCGTGTCGAAGTACGCCTCCACGCCGATGTTGAAGTCGATGGACACGGCCGGACCCAGTTCGTTCAGCCTGCTAAGCACCTGCGGCGCCACTTCCTCCATCTCAGACCCCCCTGAGCATCGGGGTTATGAGCATTCCTTCCGAGGTCATGTCCATGACGTACTTGGCCCGGGAGTGCCCGGCGCCGGACATCTTCACCACTTCTAGCACCCGGTAGTTGTCACCGCGCCTCACCGCCGTGCCCAACTTCACTATACCATCAGAGATGGTGTGCTCCAGGGTGTCCATCGATTCCCCCTCGGAGATTATGATCCCGGTGCACTTGCTCTCGAACAGCAGGTTCGAGAGCGATATGAGGAACCGGCGGGCCACCCAGCCCTCCATCTCCAGCATGAGCGGGTTCATTGCGTCCAGAACCAACCGGCTGGCCTTCGTTTCCTTTATGGCCGTCGCGATGTCCTCGATCATCGCTTCCGCCTCGCCCTTGGTTATCTTGCCGTCGTCCCTCTCCCCCGACCCCATGTCGTCGATGTGCTTGAGCGATATCTTGCCGCTCTCCCACAGCTTGGCGTCAGCATAGTCCAACTTGGGAACGAAGGCCATCATCTTCTCCGGGCGGTGGGCCGTGGATATGTAAACACCCTTCTGACCGGCCAAGGCGCCGCGCATAAGGTACTCGATCCCGAACAAGGTCTTGCCTGAACCGCAGGGACCGCTGACGGTGATCATCCCTCCGGCGGGGAATCCCCCGCCCACTATGCGGTCGATGCACTCCATACCGGTGCAGAACTTCGCGCCTGGGGATGCGGCCATGCGTGATGATGCGTATCTGCGGATATATTATTTTTTGAAGGAAAAGATTAGTAGTCTGGCGGAGATTGTCCGTTCATGCAACCGGTTTTGCAGGTGGCTTTGGACCTCATGCACCTCAAGCGCGCCGTCGAGATAGCCAGGGAATCCCTGGAAGGCGGGGCGGACTGGATAGAGGCGGGGACGCCGCTGATCAAGAGCGAGGGCGCGGAATGCCTGCGTTCGCTCAAGAAGGAGTTCCCCGGCCGGACGCTCGTGGCGGACATGAAGACCATGGACGTCGGGGCCTTCGAAGTGGAGATCGCCGCCAAGGCCGGAGCGGACATCGTCACCGTCCTCGGGCTTTCCGATGACGGCACGATATCCGAATCAGTGCTCGCCGCGCGCAAGTACGGGGCGGCGGTGATGGTTGATATGATCAACGTGCCGGACAAGGTCAAACGAGCGAAGCGGGCGGAAGAGCTGGGCGCCTCCTACGTGTGTCTGCACGTGGGCATCGACGAGCAGATGAAGGGCGAGGGGTCGCCGTTGGAGATCGTCTCCAAGGTCTCCAAGGCCATCAGCATCCCTCTGGCCGTGGCCGGGGGCATCACCTCCGAAACTGCGCCAAAGATGATCGAGCACGGCGCGTCCATAATCATCGTGGGAGGCGGCATCATCAAGACCGGGGACGTGCGCTCGGCCGCTCGGGCGGTGAAGGAGGGCATGCGTACCGGCAAGGGGCTCCCGAACGCCCTGGCCAGGAAGTATGGGCAGGAGGAGCTCTTCGAGGCCTTCGCCAAGGTCTCCACGTGCAACATCGCTGACGCCGCGCACAAGCGCGGGGTCATGGACAACGGCATAGTGCTCCGCAACGGCCACGGCGTTAAGGCCGTCGGCCGCGCGCTGACCGTGCAGACCGCCAAGGGCGACTGGGCCAAGCCGGTGGAGGCTATCGACCGCGCCAGGAAGGGGGACATCATCGTCATCGACGCCGGGGGAAGCGAGATCGCCGTCTGGGGCGAGCTGGCGGCCAATAGCGCCCTGGTGAAAGGCGTATCAGGCGTGATAATTGACGGGGCGGCACGGGACATCGATGGCATCATCGACCTGCGGTTCCCGTGCTTCAGCCGCCACGTGTCGCCACATGCCGGCGAGCCGAAAGGCTTCGGCGGGATCGGCCTGGAGATAGTCTGCGGGGGACAGATGGTGCGGACCGGGGATTGGATCGTCGGCGACGAGAGCGGGGTCATCGTCATTCCGCAGGAACATGCCGTAGAACTGGCCAACCGTTCCGTGGACGTCTGGGAACGCGAGGAGCGCATCCGTGAGGAGATCAAGCGCGGCGGCACCCTGTCCAAGGTCCAGGAGCTGGAGAAGTGGGAGCAGGTGAAGTGATCGGATGCTCGTCGGACCGCCAAACGGTTCGATGAAAGCGTTTATATCACCCCTGCGGGACATATCGCGGTGATGCCGCGGCCCCGGATTAACCTCCACACCCATACCCTCTACTCGGACGGGGACTTCACGGTCATGGAGGTCGTGAGCTCGGCGTTCAAGGCCGGGCTGACGCACGTGGCCATCACCGACCACTTCGAAACGTGCAAGATCATCAATCCCCTGAAGCGCATGGATTTCGAACGCTACCTGAGGGACCTCCAGGCGGCCAGGATGATGTACGAAGGCCGCATCAATGTCCTGGCCGGGGTGGAAATAGATACCAACCCGCAGCGCTGCGATCTTTACGAACTGCCGTTCGACCTTTTGAACGAGCTGGACCTGGTCTTATTCGAATACGTGGAGGACCCGCTGCAGGGTGGGATACCGTTGAACGAGCTGCGCTCGCTCACCAAGGACCTGAAGGTGCCGTTCGGGTTCTGCCACTGGGACATGGACCGCATCTACCATGATCGTGAACCGTCCTGGCTCGCCGACCGGCTTGCGGAGCTCGGGGCGTTCGTTGAGGTTCCCACGTCGCAGCATTACGCCCGGGACGGCCGTTTCCTTTTCGAGCATTCGGAAAGGTTCTACCGGGCGTTCAAAGGAAAGGTAAAGGTGTCCATAGGCACGGACATGCACCACTCGCTAGGCGAGGTTGGCAACATCGGCCGCGGACTGGACTTCCTGCGCTCGAACGGATTGTGCGGGCAGCTGCTGTTCAACGAAGAGAAATGAAAATTTGATAAGGGGTTTCAGAAACGGCCCATCTCGCTGGCCTGCTGCTTGAGCCTCTTGATCCGTTCTTCCATTGGTGGGTGGGTCATGAATATCGTCGCCAGGCCACCGCCCCGGAAGGGGTTCACGATGAACATATTCGACGAGGAGGGATTTCCGAACCGGATGGGGTCGCGACGGTTGCCGGCCTCCAGCTTCTCCAACGCTCGAGCCAGATGCATCGGGCGGCCGATGAGCTTGGCCCCCTCGCGATCGGCCTTGTACTCGCGGTTGCGGGAAATGGCCAGCTGCACGATCATTGCCGCTATCGGAGCGGTTATCGCTAGAACGATGGCGACTATCATCCCGCCCTCGTTGCGGCGGCCGTTGAACAATGCGCCGTAGAAGGCGAAGCGCGCCGCGAACGAGATCGCGCCGGCGATGGTGCTGGCCACGCTCATGACCAGGATGTCCCGGTTCTTCACGTGGGCCATCTCGTGCGCCATCACGCCCGCCAGCTCGTCATCGTCCAGCAGACGCATGATCCCTTCGGTCGCGCAGACCACGGCGTTCTTTGGGTTCCTTCCGGTAGCGAAGGCGTTGGGGTTGCTGGTCGGGATTATTCCGACCTTCGGCATCGGTATGCCGTTCATCGCCGATATGTTCCGAACGATGCGGTAGAGGCGAGGAGCTTCGGCCTCACTCACTATCTTCACCCGGTACGACCACAGCACTATCTTGCTGGAGAAGAAGTAAGACACGAAATTGATCAGGCCGGCCAGGACGAGGAACATCAACGCCCCTAGCACCCAGTTCCCCAGGAAAAAGGAACCCACTAACCAGCCGATGGCCATGAACAGGCCTATCATGAACACGAACAGCCCAAAGGTCCTAATGGACGCGCCCATATGTTTTCACCAGGCCATGATGATGAAGGGTGCGATATTTAAGATTTGTTAGTGGTTCTATAAAAGCGTATCTTAGATTGCGGAAGGCCAGCGTTTTTTCTTTCGTTCTAGGAAGGATTATTACCGCGCAGGCTTTCCCCGTTCCGATTCAAATGAGAGCTGTGGTTACCGGGGCCGCGGGATTCATCGGGAGCACTCTGACCGACCTGCTGCTGGCCGAAGGGCACGAGGTCGTCGGCGTGGACAACTTCGACGATTACTATTCGGGGAAGATGCGCTTCCTGAGCCGGCACCTGGATAACAAGGACTTCAAGCTGATGGAGATCGACATCCTCAACTTTGACGATCTCCGCCAGAGCTTCGAGGATGCGGACGTCGTTTTCCATCTGGCCGCCCAGGCTGGAGTGCGCATCTCCGTGAAAGATCCCTTGCGGTCGCATCATGCCAACACCACCGGCACCCTGAACGTTCTGCTGGCCGCCCGGGACGAGGGCGTCAAGCGGGTGGTCAGCTCCTCATCGTCCTCCGTCTACGGCAACGCCGTTCGGTTACCGGCCCGGGAAACGGACCCCGCGGTGCCCATATCCCCGTACGCCGCCAGCAAGTTGGCCGCCGAGTACTATTGCACCTTGTTCTACAAACTGTACGGACTGCAGAGCGTCTCCCTGCGCTACTTCACGGTTTACGGCCCGAGACAGCGGCCGGACATGGCCATACGCATATTCACCGACCGCGCTTTGGATGGGCTGCATCCTCAGATCTTCGGCGACGGGGAGCAGACCAGGGACTTCACCTTCATCGCCGACGTCGTCGACGCCATCCGCCGTTGCGCCGATTGCCCTGATCCGAAGGGCGAGCCGCTGAACATCTGCAGCGGATCCACCGTCAGCGTCAACCAGGTCGTTTCGTCGATACTGAAAGCGGTCGACCGCGAAGACCTGAAGCCGGAATATCTCCCACCGCAGCCGGGGGACGTGGACCACACCTGGGGCGACAGCTCCAAGGCGAAGGAGCTGCTGGGCTGGCAGCCAAAAGTAAAGATAGACGAGGGGCTGAGCCGCTTCGTCGATTGGTACCGAAGGGAAGGAAGGGCCTAGACCGCCACGTAGACCACGCTGCGGCCCTTCTGCTCGGCCCGGATCGCTCCCTTTTCGACCAGTTCGAGCAGCCTCTGGGAGAGCTCGTCTTCCTCTATGGGGACGGCCTTCAGTAGCTCGTGGAAGGTGCGGCCCTCCTTCAGCTGGTCCATAAGCATTACCCGGGCGCGCTCGGCCATGACCTTCGCCTCGGCTACGGCCATCTCGTCCTGCCTCTCGGCGATTATGGAATCCAGGTAGGCCTCCAGCTTCTCGTGCGCGACCTCCTTGAACTTTGAGGCGTCCTGCTCCAGAAGTCCGGAGAGCTCCATCGGCTCCATGTTCAGGTCGCGCAGCTTGATCACCCTCTGGCGATAGCCGGAGGTCGGTTGCCCCTCTACGGTCCCCAGGGTGGGCGTGTAGCGGACCGCGAGCCCTTTCAGGGCCACGTGCAGTTCCTCTAGTAACTGAACCATCTCACCTTCGTTCAGAACATCGATCTCGTATCCAGGGACCCCGGGGACCTTTCTGAACCCCTTGCCCTGGAACACCGAATCGACCTGCCCGGGTGAGCTGCCGTCGCTGGAATAGATGACCCTGATGTAAGCTTTCATACCGATCGGGAGAAAATATTCTGTGTTGTCTATATAGTTTGGTATTGGTTTATTACAACCTATTTATTCGCCATAGGACATGGGGGAACCGTGAACAGGGAGATCGAGTTCGCCATGGACCTCTTCCGGGAGTATTACCGGAGGTCCCCGCCGCCGGCCCCGGCCGACCTCCGGCAGCGGGAGTTCGGCTTCATGTTCTTCGATAGGGACTTCGTGAGGAGGCACATGGGCTTCCTGGAGGAGAACGACTACCGCCGGTTCCTGGTCAACCAGGTGCCCTCGCACGCTTACTTCTCTTCGGCGCTGTATCAGCGCCCGTCCGCCCCGACCATGGACCTCAAGGGCTGGACGGGGGCGGACCTCATCTTCGACCTGGACGCCGACCACATTCGCGGCGCGGACGGCCTCTCCTATCAGGACATGCTCATCCTGGTGAAGAAGGAGGCCATGGCCCTGGTGGACCGCTACATATTCGGGGAGTTCGGCTTCGATGATAAGTACGTCAAAATAAGCTTCTCCGGGGGACGCGGATATCACGTTCACGTTCGAGATCCTAGAGTGCGCACCCTCGGCTCGCACGAGCGCGGCGAGATCATAGATTTCGTCAGCGGAACGGACCTGGACCTGGACAGCCTGTTCCCGTCCAGCGCCAGCATGAAGAAGGACTTCAAAGAGAAAGTTAAAGTGGAGCGGGCGTTCCGCATCCCGCGGAAGGACGAGGGGGGCTGGCGTCGCTTCGGGCGCGGGGTGATGGAGAAGGTGGCCATGGAGGTCGGGGCGATGAGCAATGCGGGGCTTCGCGAGCGCTATCCGTCCCTGCAGACCGCGAAGGAGGCCACGCTGGACGACATGAGACGCTCGTTGCATTCCAGGCGGGGCGAATCGACCGGACTGGACCTCATGATGCGCGAAGATAGTCTGGAATACTTCACCTCCGACCGGGTCAAGGAGCTATTCATACAGATGGTCCTGCAGTCGCTAAAGGAAAGAATGGCCGGCCAGATCGACGAGCCGGTGACCAGGGACATCAAGAGGCTGATACGCCTGCCCGGGTCCCTGCACGGGAAGACCGGGCTGAAGGTGGTCACGCTTTCCAGGGACCAGATGAACGATTTCGATCCTTTGCGGGACGCGGTGCCGGACACCTACCCGGACCGGCCGGTGAAGGTGCGTCTGAAGGATAACACATCAATACGCATACGGGACTGCCAGGTGCAAGGGACCGGGGACGTCGAGGTGCCGGCCTACGCCGCCCTGTTCCTGGTCCTGCGCCGAATGGGCACCCTGGTCTAGTCGCTCCTGGCCCGACAGGAATCTTTATTAAGTGGCCAGGGAATTATTTGCGGGACCTCATGAAATACGACAGCGGGCATTTTGAAGGCGGTTATCGCCTGATGCATATCCACAACACCAAGAGGTACCTGTTCCTGGTTCAGGCCGTCCTGATCATGATCTTCGCCGTCTATCTGGTCTATGCCGGGGGCGGGTTCAGTGTCAAGCCCTTCTACCTGGGCATCAACTCCTTCCTGTACTTCGTGCTTCTGATGGTCCTGTTGATCATGATCGAGTCGTACATCTTCACCGCCCTGGAGATGCGCTTCGTCAAAAGCGACAGCGCCAAGTTCCTGATCACCCAGCGCACGTTCCGAACCGCCCTGGTTTGGGCCGTGGTCTGGATGCTCATACTGCTGGCCTTCGCCCTGCCGTTCCTGCCAGGGGCGGTGAAGGACACCACCCAGAGCGAGGGACGGCTTACGGCCATCTCCTCGGTGGAGCCGGCGAACTTCGTGGTGCTCAACACCGACATGTTCGGGTTCACCGAAGTGTCCACCATCCACGTCACCGCCCTGGGCGAGGTGGAGGTGTTCGTGCTCACCGAGTACAACTACCTGCTCTTCAAGAACGAGGGCGCGGGCGTCCTGGGCGGTTACCGGGTGAACGTGAACGACTACCTGGCCTCCCCGGAGCTGACCATAGATTTCCCGGACATGCCGCACGGCCGGTTCTATGTCCTGTTCTACTCCCTTAATGATGTCCCGGTGGATATTGATTACACCGTCGAAAGGGAGGTCTCGAAGACCTTGATGGACTACATGCCCCTGATGTCCATCGCCTTCGTGGTGATCAACGCCGCGGCGGCGATTTACATGATGCTGTTGAACCGGAACTACAAGGCCGGCATCTACCAGTGAAGGGCGCAGCACACCGCCCTCTCCTGGACCGCCCATCCCCTTTCATTGATGGCCGTCATCGTTCCCTTGGCCGGATTGGCCAGGCCCGCCGCTCCCGCCTCCAGCGCCGCCATCTCCACGTCCGGACGGCCGCGGGGGCGCATGCAACCTATCAGCACCGGTCGCTGAAGCCTTCGGCCCTCCTCCACCGCCCGCAGCAGCCGCCCCTCCCAATCGTCGACCTTCCTTCCGATCAGGGAGAGAAGCACCAGGCAGGCTATGTCCTGACCGCAGGCGGTGCGCACCGCCTCCATTTCCCGTTCCTCGTCCCCCGCCCCTAGAAGCACGTGCGGCGCCACCCTTCCCGGGGCGGCGCGGCACAGGGCCAGGAACGAGTCCGTGTGGTTCAGGGAGGAGGGCGATAGGTGCATTCCCTCCGAGACCAGACGCTGGTCCAGCACCAGATCGAAGGAGAAACGGTCGGCATCGCTTCTCGCCAGCTCCCTCGCCTCTTCCTCCGAGACCAGCCCGGGGTGCAGGTTGATGAGCAGCGGGGTGGTCCTCTTGATCTCCCTTATCGCATCGATGTAGGGAAGCAGGGGCACCCTCCCCTGGACGTCGCATCCCCCGCTGAGCAGGAGACCGTTCCCACCCTTGGCCGCCAGTTCATGGGCCAGTGAAAAAAGCGCCTCCGGACCGTCGACGGGCGCCATTCCTTCCAGGAAGCGCCCGCGGCAGTGCTCGCACATCAGCTCGCACCGCGTTCCGGTGACCGAGACCGAAGGGAACGCCTTACCGGGCCGGTAGACGGAGATGGTCCGCATGATCGGAGGATGGTCTCCCGACCAAAAGCTTTATTGGGTGAACCCCGTTCCTCGGCCGAGGCAACCCCGATGAAAGGTTTTCAGGTTACCGGCTCATATGATGCTAGCAGAGTAGGCTACCGCCAGAGCATTCAGAACTTCAGCGTCCAGGTGGCCGCCGTTGACGAGAACGCGGCCCGAGAGAAGGTCCTGTCCGAGCTGGGCAGCAAGCACCGCAAGAAGCGGACCGAGATCACCCTCAAAGAGGTCAAGACGCTGGCTGCGGCTGACGTGACCGACCCGATCGTCAAGCACCAGATCGGTGAGAAGTGATGAACGAGCAGGAGATGCGCCAGGCCATGGGCGCCCTGGAGGCCTACAAGGCCCAACTTGAGGCGATCAACGAGCAGGGCCAGCTCTTGCAGATGTCCCTGGAGGACTATTCCCGGGCCAAGGACACACTGGATGCGGTGGGCAAGGGCCAGCCTGGCGATGAGGTCCTCATGCCGGTGGGAGGCAGCGCTTACGTCTACGCTTCCATCGTCCGCAGCGACCGCGTGCTGGTCGGGGTCGGCACCGGAGTTTCCATCGACAAGCCGATGGAGGATGCCGTGGCCTTGGTCGACGCGCGCATCGGAGAGCTGATGGATGCCATGAAGAAGGTCAGCGAGAGCCGCACGGTCATCGAGTCCAAGATGCAGCAGCTCTCCCAGATGGTCCAGCAGGAATATCAGAGGATGCAGCAGGGCCACAAGTGAAGGGGCCATGTTCGAATCCCTGAAGAAGATCCTCGGCCTTAGCAAGAAGGACATCGAGCCTTCGGTCAAGGTCGAGGAGGTCGTCGGCGATTCCGGGAAGAAGATCTCGGAGAAGGACCTGGACGACCTGCTCTGGGATCTGGAACTTGTTCTTTTAGAGGCGGACGTCGCCCTACCCATCGTGGAGGAGATCAAAGCCTCCGTGAGGACGGACCTACTTGGCAAGCGGGTCGATCGCTCCTACCGGGTGGAGGACGCCATCGAGATGGCCCTGAAGAACGCCGTTCTGAAGGTCCTAAAGGGAAGCGAGTTCGACTTTGATTCCTTTATCGCTGCTCACGAGAAGCCGGTGGTGGTCATGTTCCTCGGGATAAACGGAACTGGCAAGACCACGGCCATTGCCAAGCTCACCAAGCGCCTGCAGGGGCAGGGCTTCAGCGTCATCCTATCCGCGTCCGATACCTTCCGGGCCGGAGCGATAGAGCAGATCACCATTCACGCCGACCGCTTGGGTAGCAAGGTCATCAAGCATCAGGCCGGAGGAGACCCTGCGGCGGTCGCCTACGATGCGTTGGAGCATGCCAAGGCCCGCAAGAGGGACGTCGTGCTGGTAGATACCGCCGGACGCATGCAGACCAACTCCAATCTCATGGACGAGATGAAGAAGATCAAGCGGGTGGTGAAGCCGCATCTCACCGTCTTCGTCGGCGATTCCCTGGCGGGAAACGACGCCATCGAACAGGCGCGTACGTTCGATAAGGAGATCGGCATCGATGTTGTGATCCTGACCAAGATCGACACCGACGCCAAGGGCGGCGCCGCTCTGTCAATCGCGCACTCCATCAAAAAGCCCATAGCCTTTCTTTCTACGGGGCAGGGCTACGACGACATCATCAAGTTCGACAGCCAGTGGATGATCGACCGGCTGTTCAACGAAAAGAAGTAGTGAAGAGGTTTTTCAGGCCTGGAACTGGCTGCCGCAACAAAGTGCCGCCAGGACCACCGCGAACACCTTGGTGTCCTCGACCAGGTTGTCCACGACGCAGTACTCGTTCGGGGTGTGTGCCAGCTCCTCGATGGTCTGCCAGACGTAGGCGTTCATTCCTGCCAAACGGAAAAAGTTGGCGCAGGTGCCGCCGCCGATGCCGACCGGTTTCGGCTCTATGCCCTTGACCCGTTTCACCGCCCACTTCAGGGCCTTCATGCCCTCCCCCTCCAGATCGGACGGCGGACCGCTGCGGGTCTCCTGCACCGTCTCCATGCTTATCTGGGTGCCGGACTTCTGCTCGAAGATGTCCAGCACGGCAGTGATGTCGCTGCGCAGCGCGTCGATGTCATACTGAGGCAGGATGCGGCAGTCAAAGTAGAATACGTCCTCTCCGGGGATGGTGTTCACGTTTCCGACGGTCTGCAACCGCTTCGTTGGTTCGAAGGTGCAGCGGTCCGGGGTGAACAGCTCATCGCGGCCGTTGTACTTGCGGTGCAGGAAGTCCTGCAGGAACACGATCAGCTCGGAACCGACGCGCATGGCGTTGGTGCCCAGGTCCGGCCGGGAGGCGTGCACCTGCTTGCCGGTGACGGTGAACTTCAACCACAGGATGTGCTTCTCGGCGATCTCCACCTCGTCGCCGCGGGGCGTTCCATGGTCAGGAACGAACATTATGTCGCCCTGCTTGAAGACGCCTTCCTTGAGAAGGAACTTTATGCCGCGCTCGTTGCCCATCTCCTCGTCGGCCACCAGGACCAGCCCGAGGCTGCGCTCCAGCTCCACGTCCATGGACATCAACGTCTCGGCGGCGAACAGTCCGGCGATGAGCGCCTGACCGTTGTCCTCCGACCCCAACCCATAGAGCTTGCCGTCCACCAGTCGCGGTGAGAACGGTGGCGTTTTCCAGGCGTTCAGGTCGCCCGGCGGGACGGTGTCCATGTGCGCCACGATCCAGACGGTCTGGTCCGTCTTGCCCTTCTTCTTGGCCACGATGTTCGGCCTCAGCCGCAGCCTGACCCGCTCATCGAGCGCGTCGTACATCTCCACGTCGTCGAACTTGGAGTGGTCCAGGATGTCCCTGAGGTAGCGGGACCTTTCCAGTTCGCCGCTCCCTCCGCTCTCCGGACCGATGGCCGGTATCCTTATCAGCTCGCTGAGGGCCTCGACCATCTCGTCACGGTGGGAACCCACCTGAGCCAGTAACTGTTCCAGACCGGGCATTTGAATCGACAATAATTGTTATTGCACTTATAAAATGTATTGGTAAAGTGTTTTAGATCCGGATGGCCATGGACACGGCGTTCCCTCCGCCCAGGCAGAGAGTGGCCAGGCCAGTGCTCTTGCCCTGGTCCTTGAGGGCGTGTATGAGCGAGACGAGCACCCGCGCACCCGAACACCCTATGGGATGGCCGAGGGCTATGGCCCCGCCGTTGACGTTGAAACGGTCCTCCGGAACGCCTAGCTCCTTGCGCACCGCCACGGAGGCGGTGGCGAACGCCTCGTTGTGCTCGAACAGGTCGAACTCCCTTATGTCCATGTTCAACTTATCTAGCAGTTTGCGGGTGGCCGGGATGGGCGCCTCCATGATCCACTCCGGGCGGGTGCCCCCGGTGGCGTAACCCAGGACCTCGGCCAATGGTTTGATGCCCTTGGACTCGGCGAACTCCCTGGAGCATACCACCAGCGCGGCCGCTCCGTCGCTGAGTTGCGAGGCGTTCCCGGCGGTGACCAGGCCGTCCTTCTTGAAGGCCGGGGATAGCTTGGCTAGCGATTCCGGAGTGGTGTCGGCGCGTATGCCCTCGTCCTT
>Ga0209099_1002120_pt1 | contig 18167 bp, 24 predicted proteins | sample AD_JPNHW2_MetaG_FD_184430 | JGI IMG/M metagenome (GOLD analysis project Ga0209099, IMG submission 184430) | Active sludge microbial communities of municipal wastewater-treating anaerobic digesters from Japan - AD_JPNHW2_MetaG (SPAdes) (version 2) | ecosystem: Engineered > Bioreactor > Anaerobic... | reverse complement strand
ACAGAGCATTCCTGCTACTGACGCAGCATTCTGAAGAGCTGAACGAACTACTTTAGCCGGATCAATTACACCAGCTTCAATCATATTTACCCACTCTAATGTATATGCGTTAAAACCGATACCTGGCTTTTCTTCTTTGGCTTTTTCAACTATAACTGAACCTTCAAGCCCTGCATTAGACGCGATCTGCTTCATTGGAGCTTCTATTGCTTTTGCAATTATTTCTGCACCGATTTTCTCGTCACCATGAAGTTTTGCTGCAGTTTCTCTAACAGTTTTCTGAGCATGAATCAGTGTTAATCCGCCCCCTGGTACAATTCCTTCTTCAACAGCAGATCTTGTAGCAGAAAGAGCATCTTCAACTCTGGCTTTCTTTTCTTTAAGCTCAACTTCAGTCGCTGCACCAACATTGATAACCGCAACACCACCTGCAAGCTTAGCTTTTCTTTCCTGAAGCTTTTCAATATCATATTCAGAAGATGATTCTTCAATCTGTTTCTGAATCTGAACAATTCTGGATTTAACGTCCTGCTGAACTCCTGCACCTTCAATGATAGTTGTATTTTCTTTATCAACCAGAATTTTCTTTGCACTTCCCAGCATATCAAGTGTTGTATTTTCAAGTTTCATTCCCAGGTCTTCAGATACAACCTGTCCTTTTGTAAGAATAGCAATATCTTCAAGCATTGCTTTTCTTCTATCTCCAAAACCTGGAGCTTTAACAGCAACGCATGTAATCGTTTTTCTTAGAGTATTAACAACTATTGTTGCAAGAGCTTCCCCTTCTACTTCTTCAGCAATGATAAGAAGCGGTCTTCCAGCCTGAGCAACTTTCTCAAGGACAGGGAGAAGATCTTTCATTGTTGATATTTTTTTATCATGAATAAGAATAAGAGCATTGTCAAGAACCGCCTGCATAGTTTCAGGATTTGTTGCCATATATGGAGAGATATAACCTCTATCAAACTGCATTCCCTCAACTACTTCAAGAGTTGTTTCAATAGATTTAGCTTCTTCTACTGTTATAACTCCGTCTTTACCAACTTTATCCATTGCATCTGCAATAAGATTTCCTATTTCCATATCATTATTTGCAGAGATGGAAGCGACCTGTGCAATTTCTTTCTTGTCTTTGATCTCTCTTGAAACAGAAGCAACATAATTAACCGCAGCTTCAACAGCTTTATCAATTCCTCTTTTAAGGTCCATAGGATTTGCACCGGCTGTTACGTTCTTTAGACTTTCTTTGTATATTGCCGCTGCTAAAATTGTTGCTGTAGTAGTACCGTCACCTGCGATGTCATTTGTTTTAATCGCAACTTCTTTTACCATCTGTGCTCCCATGTTCTCGAAAGCATCTTCAAGTTCAATTTCTCTCGCAACAGTAACACCATCTTTTGTTATTGTTGGTGCGCCAAATTTTTTATCAATCGCAACATTTCTTCCGCGAGGTCCCAGAGTTACCTGTACTGCATCAGACAGTTTTATAACTCCTTCAAGGATTGCTCTTCTTGCTTCATCATTATACTTTAATATCTTTGCCATTTTAATCCCCTTTTATGATTTTTTTCGTTAAAGTTAATTAGTCTATTACTACTAAAATATCATGCTCGTTGAGGATTAAGTATTCCTTGTCCTCATACTTTAACTCGACGCCTGCATATTTTCCGAAAAGAACTTTATCACCAACTTTTACTCTCATTGGAACAAGATCTTTTCCATCAAGTCTCCCGTCTCCTACAGCAACAACTTTACCACGCGAGGGTTTTTCTTTTGCTGTGTCTGGAACATACAGTGAACCCACTTTTGCTACTTCCTCATCTAGTAATTGTACTAAAACTCTGTCACCTATCGGTTTTATAGCCATATTAGCCTCCTTAAGAATTAATATAGGTTGTTATTGAATTCTACTTATTTCGAATTGTTAGCACTCACCTTAACGAGTGCTAACAATTCAATTATATAAATGCACTTCTTAATTTCAAGATTAATTTTTTATAAAACAACAATAATATTTAAAAATTTTTAAAAGAGAGTAAAGAGGTGTCAAAAAGTGTACAAATTCAACTAAAGGGAAAGGTAATCAGACTTCCCGCCCCTTTTTTCAACAAGTCTGCAGTTGTCAATTACCATGTTTTTATCTACAGCTTTACACATATCATATATAGTTAATGCAGCAACAGAAGCTGCAGTAAGAGCCTCCATCTCTACACCGGTTTTCCCGCTTAGTTTTACCTCGGAAAAAATTACAACACCGGATTTTGCACGATCTAGCTTTATTGTTACATCAATATAGTCCAGTTTCAACGGATGGCACATTGGTATCAAATCAGATGTTTTTTTAGCAGCCAGAATTCCGGCAATTCTGGCAACCTCAAAAATATCCCCCTTAGGAAGGAGTTTATTCTCAATTGCATCAATTGTTGCCTGTTCCATCTTTACAAAGGAACAGGCCTTTGCATACCTATCTGATGAATTTTTAGGGCTGATATCAACCATAACAGCCCTTCCATCTTCACTGTAGTGTGAAAATTCAGTCACTTTTACTTTTTCCCTTTTTTAAAGAAATTATATATATACTTTAAAATTCCCCATAAGACATAAATCCCTGCAACTCCGAAAATGGACCAGGCCTTAAATAAAAGAAGTAAACAAATGATCACAACAGCGGCTATTATTCTTGCTGATTTCCCTTTTTTCCAGATAACAGAAAAAAGTTTCGAATAATCGATTTCTGAAACCATCAATAGTGCTATTATTACATAAAATGCAACATACACATAAATGTTAACATCGAAATATAATTCATCAAAATAAAACACATCTACTGAATACAATGCAGGAACTATACTAACTATAATTCCCGCTGGCGGTGATGGTAGTCCTGTAAATCCCTGTCCGCCCTCTTCACAATTGAATCTGGCGAGCCTGTATACCGCACAGACTGGAAAAACTGCTGCGACCGCAACACCAATGCTGATTCCGAATATTTCCGGCAATTTATGAAGATACGCCTGATAAGCAAGAACACCCGGAGCGATTCCGTATGAAACTGCATCAGCCAGTGAATCAAGCTGCATGCCTATCTCGCTTTCAACATTTAAAGCCCTGGCAATTGCACCATCGAATGCATCAAAAATAGCACCAATAAAAATTAAAACACCTGCTATAACAAGGTAGTCATGATTACCATATGTTGATAAATATTTCGCAGAGAACAGAATAGAGACAAACCCCATTAACATGTTCCCCATAGTAAAAATACTTGGAATAATTGATTTTCTTCTGCTCATATTGTATACCGGTTTTTGATATTTTTTTTTCAGTCTAAAGTAAAATGATTCTGCCATAAATTGTCAAGATAAATATAAACATATATCCTGGTCAAAAAGCTCCGTGAGACTCTAAAATTGATCATGCTCCTCAACCATTGCAGAAATTAAAATAACAACATTCTGCAAAAAAAATTAAGAATCAAAAATCTGTTCTCAATCTGTTTTTGTTTTTCTGCCGTTCTAATGCCAGACCTATAAGTTTTTCAAGAAGAGATGAATAATCAATTCCTGATTTTTCCCATAATTTCGGATACATGCTTATATTAGTAAAACCTGGGAGAGTATTAATTTCATTAAGATAAAAATGGTTTGATTCCCGATCCAGAAAGAAATCCACTCTTGCCATCCCGGTACAGCACAAGGCTGAAAATCCGGCCACTGCAGCTTGTTTCATTGTTTCAGTTAATTCTAAATCTATATCAGCAGGAATAAGAAGTTCAGCACCATTTGAATCAATATACTTTGCTTCATAAGAATAAAACTCATGTCGCGGCCGGATCTCGCCTGGAGTAGACGATTCGGGAAAATCATTGCCTATTACTGAAAATTCTATTTCCCGTGCATTAATTCCTTTCTCAATAAGTATTTTATTATCCCATTGAAATGCATCATCGATAGCCTTCTCCAGAAATTCAAAATTCTTTACTTTCGAAATACCAACCGAGGAACCGGCATTGCATGGCTTAATAAAACATGGAAAACCGATTTTATCAGTAATTTCATTTATTAAACTTTTTTTTGTAAGATCCCACTGCCCTTTCAAAATTTTAATCCAATCAACAACCGGAATTCCGGCATCACGCAACAGGCGTTTTGCAACATCTTTGTCCATACCAATTGCAGAACCAATAACATCGGCGCCGACATACGGGACCATCGCAAGCTCCAATAGGCCCTGAAGAGTCCCGTCTTCGCAGAAAGTTCCATGAACCACTGGAAAAATTACATCGACACATATCTCTTTATTGGACTTTGCATTATAAAGGTACAACTTACCCTCACGCTCATAATGATTTACAAACCAGTCACCAGTATTATTAAGGCTTAATACAGATCCGAAATTCTTATCCTCAACAATCTCGGGACTATCCTGAACATGCCATCTTCCATCGTGATCAATACCAATCGCTGTTACATTATATTTTGTTTTATCAAGATAACTTATAACTGATGCGGCAGAACACCGCGATACATCGTGCTCTCCCGAGCGGCCGCCATATAATACTCCAACTCTAATCATAATCATTTAACTTCTATAAAAGCTTTATGAAGAACTTTCGCAGCGAGTTCCGCATACATGGAATCTATAACGCAGGATATTCCGATTTCCGAAGTTGAAATCATCTCTATATTAATATTCTGTTCAGAAAGAACTCCGAACATCCTCCCGGCTACACCGTAGGATGAAAGCATTCCGACACCAACGGCTGATACTATAGCAATATCATCTTTTGCCTCGACCGCGCTGCCGCCGAACTCTTTATTCAATTCAGTACATATTTCAATTGTCTTTTTAATATCCTCTTTTTTGACTGTAAACGATATTGATGCCCTGTTATCACGGCCGGTTGACTGAACAATCATATTTACATAAATCTTATATTTGCCGAGTCCATTAAATAACTTCGCTGAGATTCCCGGTTTATCGGGTATGTCTCTTATTGTTATTTTAGCTTCATCCTGCTTTGCTGTAATCCCGCTAATGATAAATTTTTCCACCATCTCCTCCATTGGCATTACAATAGTCCCTTCTTCAAACGAAAAGCTTGATCTGACATGCAGCCTTATATTATATTTCTTCGCAAATTCAACTGATCGTGAATGCAGAACGCCTGCACCAAGCCTCGCGAGCTCAAGCATCTCATCATAGCTAATCTCATTCAATTTTTTTGTAGCAGAAATCATACGGGGATCAGCAGTATAAACTCCGTCCACATCAGTATATATCTCGCAATCCCTTGTTCCAAGTACCGCCGCAAGAGCTACTGCGGAAGTGTCTGATCCGCCCCGACCGAGAGTTGTTATATTATCATCTTCATCAATTCCCTGGAAGCCTGCGACAATAACAACTTTATTTTCAGAAAGAGCTTTCAGAATTCTATCCGTAGAAATATTAGATATCTTTGCGTTCGAGAAGTTCCCGTCAGTCATCAACTTGATCTGGGAACCTGTGTAGGAAATTGCATCAATTCCAGCTTCATGCAGCGCAATAGCGAGAAGAGCAATAGACACCTGCTCTCCTGTTGAAAGAAGCATATCCATTTCACGTTTGGACGGATTATCAGACAGTTCTTTTGCAAGATCAACAAGAACATCCGTTGTTTTCCCCATGGCGGAGACAACAACTACTACGGAGTAACCTTTTTCTGTGTAGCTTTTTACTCTCGAAGCAACGGCTTTAATTCTTTCCGGGGACTTAACTGACGTCCCGCCATATTTTTGTACTATAATTTTTTGTGACATTTTATTACTCTTAAAATTTATTATAACGGAGCTTTAGTTTCACCGGCAAGTAAATTTGTGACGGTTCCGAGAGACGTAAAAGCCCCATCAATAAACAGTTCACCATATGCTGGAACACTTGCCCAGTATATATCATAGCTTCCTTGAGCGACATTATTAAAAATATAATTTCCAGTGCCATCAGAATATATAGCGTACGGAGCTATTTTAAAATTGTCTACTTCAGCTTCATAGCTGTTCCATTCGTCGGTGTAATTAGGAGTTCCCGTCTCAAAATTAGGACAACTGGCGATTTTGGCATTAAAATCAAATTTATACTTTTCATATTTAAGATAATAATCAAGAATCGCTTCTATATACTCTCCTGGATAAGATGGCCCCTGAGGTAAATCACAAACATTGGCTGTTCTCAGAGCACTACCGGTAGCTGAGATAGTATAGTCTGTTATACTATCACCAGATGGTATCGCAATAACATAGCCTATGCCTGGACTTGTATCAGAAATTATACCCGTCTTACCCGGAACATAAGTCCTTGCAACAGCATGAATATTTCTTCCGATGTCATTTTCTCCAGCCCTGACATCTCTTAACCAGTCTGATAAGGCATAATAGTGACTGACTTTAAACACACCTTCATCGTAATAATCATATTCATATTTCTTTACGAAATTTTTTATAACAAGCCGAATTTCAAGAACGGTTTCCTCGTTCTGTTTATCATAAACAAGACTGCCGATAATCGGGACTTCCAGCGGGAAGATTCTTAAAGTATCACTCGCTTCCAACCTTAAACTGTCCCAGTATGAATTTACCTGAAGCTGATTAAAATCAAAACCATTTACATCATTTTCGTGAAAAATAACCTCGGCAGGTTTTTCATAAGTTAAAGTACTGCCGGTAGACTGATAAATCATGGCGTTGTCAAAAACCATTTTTCGAATATATAGCTGAACTGTATTATAAGTTCCATCACCCGGGTCATCATTTCTTAGAATAACACCATCCCCGTTAAAAAAAGGTTCAGGTTCTGAAGCTTTTGTATTACCACCAGCCAGAGATGCTTCAATTACTGTTCTATAGTTTGCAAATTTTTTACCGTCTAATCTTATCTCGGCAATATCGAGCATAAAAGTTTCAGGGAGAACGTCGTGTGAACCAGAAGTAACATCATCAACCGAATTAGTGTCTTCTACCGGTGAAACATTTGGATCCTGACCATTCATTGCTGTAAAATGTGAAACATCTTCTGTCTCAAAAGTTCCCTTTATAACCACCTTCAATCTGTTACCAGACAGTTCAGTAAAAACAGGAGTATCCCCGCATCCGATACACGAGAAAAAAATCAGAATTAAAAATATTAAATTATTATATTTCATTATTTATTAAACACCAGTCACAAGTTAAGGTTAAAGTATAGAGAAACACCGGCATTGATTACATGCCCGTTTTTAGTAGCACCATCAAGGTATTCTTCGTAAATACAGAGATAATCGATCCTTAATGCAATATTCGCCATTTTACCGGCAGGAAAAGAAATTTCTGTCCCGGCCATAAACATCGGATCCCACTGTTTGGTTTCATCCGGCTCCATATAAACCTGACACATTCCCGCTCCAGCCTTTAACTGCATTCTTATAGGAAGATCTATCGGGAGAAGATAAAGAAGATTAAAGTAAACCGGGATCAGACGTAATCTATCCACACCTTTTGAATCGTAATACTGATAAGAAGAATCAATTCCCAGCTTCAACGGATCATACGGCAGGTTATACCTGAAAAAAGCTCCTCCTCCAAGATCCGACTCAACATGTTCCCCGGTGTCCAGAATTGGAGTAACAGGTCCGTACCACAAACCGATTTGCGGTCTTGAAAAATATTTTTTTCTGGAGCTGGCAGCGGAAACATCTGTTACCAGAAATAATACAGCCGTAAAAACACATATGTTTATTATAGTTTTTTTCATCAATTAACAGTTCCGGATATCCTTTATCTTATGATATATTCCAACTACTAAATATTTTTCTGGTTCAAAGCGTGATAGTTCCTTTATTTCACCGCAAATCCTCCTGCGGTTAATAAGACGGCCGCCTTCTGTGACCGTTCTAAGCAATGTTATTCTTAAAAATGAATGAATAATGTCAATAATTAAAATGCGGATTCATAAAAGTTCAAAGGAGGATCGTAGATGATCCTATTTAAATAAAGTCCATACGGCGGTGCTGTAAAACCGCTGATTGATCTGTCCTTCCCTTCAAGAATCTGTTTGATATGAGCAGGCTCTCTATTCTCTCTATACATCTGAATTGTAGTGCCGACAATAATTCTGATCATATTGTGGAGAAAACCATTTGCTCTAAACCGTATACGGATCAATTCATCCTGTTCTGTTACATCAATTGATTCAATTTTTCTTACAGTTCCGTTTCCAAGAGAAATTTTTTTACAGAAAGAAGCAAAATCATGCTCTCCTATCAGATGAGAGGTTACTTCTCTTATATAATCAGCTTCAAACGGATGATTAATCCACATTGCCTTGCTTTTCATAAATGGTGTTCTTAACGGGTACCTGTATATAATATAAATATATTCTCTCTGCACTGCGGAAAATCTCGAATGAAAGTCATGTCCGACTATAAAGGCATTTTTTACAGACACTTCAGCGGGAAGTATCCCGTTCAGGCTTACGCATATTTTTTTCAAGGGGATTTCAGTTGCAAGATCAAAATGAATAACCTGACCAAGTGCATGGACACCGGCATCAGTTCTGCCGGAAGCCGTAACTCTCACAGCTTCCTTCGAAAGAATTTTTATAGCTCTTTCAAATTCATTCTGGATGGTTCTTCCTTTCTCCTGATACTGCCAGCCATTAAAAGGTGTACCGTCATACTGAACCAGAAGCGCATACCTGGTCAAGCTTCCTTTTCTCCTTCCCACTGATCAAGCATTTCGTTTATCTTATCATACATTAATCTGGTTTTTTCAAGAAGTTCGGTCGGAGTATTTTTGGATGTCTTTCCCGAACCGAATATTCTGCTTAGATATCTTTTACTTATATTAAAATTTGCTATTCTTTTATTCAGATCTTTTTCCGTAGTTCCATATTTAACAGTCAGTACTGCCGAGACATAAAGTATTCCCTCATAACCCCAGTTTTTATCAGTGTCCGGGCCCATATTTCCTGCTGCGTCAGCCGGTTCTCCTCCGCTCTGTAAAAGATTTAGTATCTGGAGATAATATTCATACGCTTTTTTATAAAAAAAGATAGATAATTTCTTATACGGCTGATCAGGGTATTCCTCCGCCAGGTCGGAAAAAAGCCAACCTGCTCTGATTGAGGAAACTCCTTTTTTAAATGTCGGGGCGACATTTTTTCTTCTAAAATTATAACAATCAACAGCCAGCATAAATGATGCAGCTCCAAGGATTAAATTCCGGTCGGCGTTAAAATTCAGATCTCCAAAAAATTTTGTGACAGCATTTTTTCTTGCAGGGCGCATCTCCTGCAGTTTAATTATTTCCTCTTCAGTAATATCATTGAAATCCTTCGGATAGGCCGTGTATAAACAGCTCGGGCATACATTCAATACATAAGCAAGCGGGTATATCTTACCGAATTTTTTGCTCTCTTTGTAAAGTCTCCTGAGTTCATCGGTTATTTTTTCAGAAATCAATCTTCCGCTGCCGGTAAACATCTCTTCTCTATAAAATTCATTTCTGCAAATCGGACAAAGTGTCGGATTTTTCTGTCTGAAGGATATTTTTTTATTTTCTTCCATTAATTACTCCGGTTAATAATAATCTAACTGGGAATTTTTTACATATTCACACTTATTCTGCATAGATCGAACTTCATTATCAATAATTAATCAATATTTATTCAACAAAATTTTTCAAACTCTGATAAATTCACACAAATTAACCTTATATATATCAATATTTGCTATATACAACAGTTGGTGAAATAAATCCTGTCTTTATTAAAACGCTAATTTACCGTTAATAGATTTAAAATATATAATGCAGAAATTTATAGTCAAGTGATGAATTTCTATTGTCGAAATTATAATGACAAGATATATTCCGTACAGAGGAAACTATGAAACTATTTAAATTTACAGCTATTGTAATAACTTCAATCATCTTAATATATTCTGATGCTTCTGCTATTTCTGTTTCGGTCAGATCGAGCAAGGATTACTATTATACTACAAGAATACTCCGTGAAATGAAGCCGATGATAACAAATTTTAAGACGGATGAAAACCAGAAATCCATGGATAGCCTGATGAAAAATTTCGAAGAAGCGACCCTTGAGCATTACGGTACAAACTACGATTCATCTGCACTTAAATATTATAATCTGAAACTTGAAATTATTAAAGTGCTTGAGAGTGTCTGTACCCAGTATATTGATCGCACAAAAGAAATTTTAACTGCTACGTCGATAGACAACAACACTATTGAAATATTTATCACATACGATAAAAATAGCGGTTATGCTACTTATTTCAATAAACCTTTTGATCCATTAAGAGATGTAAAACCTTATGATGATAAATTTACCGCCAAGGATTATCATTTTTTCTTCGATTCACAGAAAGTAGAAAGTTATCTAAGAAACGGGCATTTCAATTATAATGAAGCTAAAAAATTTTTTAATGACCCGGAAATTGCTTTTATTAAAAGCAGAAAGAGAATAAAAACAGATCAGCTTAATTACATAATTGATAGATATATCACTGCAATACAATTCTGCAGGATGGCAAAGCAGTCTGCACTTGAAATTTATAAAGTAAAAAATGAATTTAATACAGGAGCTATACAGGATAAGTATAAATTGAGAAAAGATCAGATAACACCAATTTTTGATGATAGAATTCCGGAAAAATTTAAAGTTGATGCTATTGATAATATAAAAATGCTTTATCCGGTAGAGTTGGAAAGGCGAAAAAAGTTTGCATCTCAAATAAACTAATTTAAACAAAAAAAACTTCAGCAAGCTGAAGTTTTTTTATGAGTGTTATTAAACAATGTTATTTAGTTTTCTTTTCTTTTACTTTCTTTGCTTTTTCGTCTTTTTTATCAGCTTTAACAGGCTCAACTTTTGGTGCTCTGTCAACAAGTTCAACAATAGCCATCTCGGCGGCATCACCCTGTCGGACCCCTAGAAGATACATTCTTGTATAACCGCCCTTACGATCCTTGAATCTAAGCGCTATATCATCAAAAAGTTTAGCTACTATATCTCTGTTTTTAATAACTTTAAGAACTTCTCTTTTATTATGAAGTTTTTTCTCGCCTTCAGTTTCAGGAATTTCAATATTATGTTTTGCCCTTGTTATCAGTTTTTCAGAAATCTTTTTTAATTCCTTTCCTTTCTGTTTGGTTGTTACTATTCTTTCATGTTCAAATAATGAAGTAACCATATTTTCAAACATAGCTTTTCTATGCGAATGAGTTCTTCCAAGTTGCCTTACTTTATTTTTGTGTCTCATTTATAAACCTCATTCAATCCTTTAATCCAAGACTTAAATGATAAGCCTCGAGTTTAGTCTTTATTTCCTTAAGCACTATATCACTATTATGCTTAGATTTTCTTACTTCATCTTCAGTTCTTTTTACAAGTTCATCAAGTGTTGAAATATCAAGACTCTTGAGTGTATTGTATGCTCTGACTGAAAATTCAATGTCATCAATTGATTTAGACAACAGAACTTTCATTTTCTCAATACCTTCATCAACTACTTCAACTTCCTCTTCCTGCTCTTCTTCAAAATTGATAAAAATAGACATGTGATCTTTAATAATTTTTGCAGCCTGTGCAAGAGCATCATCAGGTTTAATTGAACCGTCAGTCCATATTTCCAGAATCAGTTTGTCATAGTCAGTTCTCTGGGAAACACGGGTATCTTCAACCTTTACATTCACCTTCTGAACTGGCGAAAAAATTGAATCTATTGAAATTACTCCGACAGTTTCAGTATTCAGTTTATTTACTTCGGAAGGAACATACCCTCTTCCTCTTTCTATCTGAACTTCCATATCTATTTTTGCAGAATCATTAAGAGTAGCAATTTTCAGGTCTTTATTCATTACTTCGATATCAGGATCAACATCGAAGTCTAAACCTTTCAATTCACCTGATCCCTCTTTAACTATATGAAGTACTTTAGATATTTCACCGTCATATTTAAATCTGAGTTTTTTCAGATTTAAAATAATCCGTGTTACATCTTCATACACACCTGTAATCGTTGAGAACTCATGTGGTACACCTTCAATTTTTATTGCAGTGATGGCCGCACCTTCAATTGACGAAAGAAGTACTCTTCTAAGAGAATTTCCAACTGTCAAACCATAACCTTTTTCAAAAGGCTCAGCTATAAACCTGCCATAATTTGGTTGTAAATCATCATGTTCAAATGATATTTTACCTGGTCTTTTAAAGCCCTTAAGAAGATTTTTTTGGGCCATTTTCTCCTCCAACAAAATAATAAATAAACAGCTCTATCGAATATCGAATCACTACTTATTTTGAATATAGCTCAATTACAAGCTGCTCATTGAAGCCATCTTTGATGTCTTCTCTTTTCGGTATTCTGATAATTTTTGCTACTTTGTTTTCATAATCAACATCAACCCACTCAGGCTTAGAATCAATTGCTTTTGAAAGTTTTATAGAATCCTCAAGTATTATATTGGTTTTAAAATAATCTCTTACTTCAACCTTATTTCCTTCTCTTACGATAAATGAAGGAATATCAACTACTCTGTCATTTACAAGTATGTGCTGATGCTGAATTAACTGTCTTGCCTGAGATCTTGATGTGGCAAAACCAAGTCGATATATTACATTATCGAGTCTTCTCTCAAGGAGTGAAAGCATGTTTTCACCGGTAACTCCTCTCATCTTATTTGCATTTTCAAAATTAATTCTGAACTGCTTTTCAAGAAGACCATAAGTTCTCTTAATTTTCTGCTTTTCCCTTAACTGAACTGCATAGTCCGACATTTTTGCTCTTCTTTTTCTTGGCGGACCTGGAGGATATTTTTTACTACCTTTAACCGGACATTTGTCGGTTAGACATCTCTGTCCTTTTAACATCAAAGGAGTCATTTCTCTTCTACATAATTTACATTTAGGACCTGTATACTTAGCCATATTGAAAACTCTCCGTTACACTCTTCTTCTTTTCTTTGGTCTGCATCCATTATGGGGCACTGGAGTTATATCTTTAATTTTTGAAATATTCAATCCACTCTGGAATAGAGATCTTACAGCAGCTTCTCTTCCAATTCCCGGGCCTTTCACATAAACTTCTATTGATTGTAAACCCGCAGTTTCCATTGCATTTTCAGCAGCGGTTTTTGCTGCCATCTGCGCTGCGAATGGTGTAGATTTTCTTGAACCCTTGAAGCCTTCACCGCCAGAGGTTGCCCAAGAAATTACATTTCCCTGCATATCTGTAAGAGTAACAATAGTATTATTATATGTTGCCTGAATAAATGCCTTCCCGACAGGAATATTTTTCTTTTCTTTTTTCTTTACTTTCTTTTGTTTCACTTAAGATACCTCTTATTTCTTTTTCTTGCTACCTACAGATACTCTGCGATTACCTTTACGGGTTCTTGCATTATTCTTTGTATTCTGGCCTCTTACAGGTAATCCTCTTCTATGTCTGATCCCTCTGTAGCAGCCTATATCCATAAGTCTTTTTATGTTCATAGCAATCTCAGTCCGGAGATCACCTTCAACTTTTATTTTCTGATCTATGAATTTTCTTATACTTGCTATTTCATCGTCTGTAAGATCCCTTACACGTGTATCGGGATTGATCCCGGCCTCAGCTATAATTTTTTGTGACGTGCTTGGTCCTATCCCATATATATAGGTTAATCCGACTTCTATTCTTTTATCACTTGGTAAATCTACACCTGCTATCCTTGCCATAAAGTCCTCTTAAATAAGATTAATGTTTTTTTACGGTTCTAACCTTTTGTCTCTGTTTATGTCTCGGATTTGTACAGATTACCCGAACAACACCATGACGTTTAATTACTTTGCATTCGCTGCAAACTTTTTTAACTGAAACTTTAACTTTCATAAATAATACTCCTCATCGAACAAAAAGCCATTTACTGTTGACATTCATTTTATGTCAACTTTATTCTATTTGTTTCCCATTATTTTGATCTGTAGGTGATTCTACCGCGATTGAGATCATAGGGCGACAACTCTACCGTTACTTTATCACCTGTTAGTATTTTGATATAATGCATCCTCATCTTACCTGAAATATGTGCTAAAACAACATGACCATTATTTAATTTTACTCTGAACATAGCGTTAGGAAGCGGTTCTACAACAACTCCTTCAACCTCTATTGGTTCTTCTTTAGCCATAAACTCTCTCTAAAAAATTTATTAAAATCTTCCCTGAATTTTTTTCTTGCTTCCAAGGAAACCATCATAATGACGCATCAATAATTGTGATTCAATCTGCTTCAGAGTATCGAGAGCTACACCAACGATAATCAATAGAGATGTACCGCCAAATAAATAAGCCATATCCCTTGGAACCTGCTCCGGCCAGATTCTTATAATAAAATCCGGTACGATAGAAATAAGTGCTAGAAAAATTGAACCTGAAAGAGTAAGTCTATTTAAAATACCCATCAAGTGATCAGACGTATTTTTACCCGGTCTGATACCAGGGACAAAACCGCCATACTTTTTTAAATTATCTGCAATTTCTACAGGATTAAAACGTAAAGATGTATAAAAAAAGCAGAAAAATATAACTAGAGCACTATAAAGAATTATATATGGTATCTGACCTGGAGTCAGCCAGAACTGAAGCTTGTTAAGATAAACATTACTGCTTACACCCATCATTCTTACCATCTGTGCCGGGAAAACTATTATAGCTGAAGCAAAAATTATAGGAATAACTCCAGCTGCGTTTACTTTCAAAGGTATAAATTGTGATGACTTTCCGATAGAAGCACTGCCTACTGCTCTTTTACCATATTGAACCGGAATTCTTCTCATTCCCAGCGTTAAAAGGATACATGCTGCAACTACACAAAAGAATAAACCAAGAAGGATAAATCCTACAATCGGCTCCCCTGTGTCAGCAATTTTTTTACCGGTGGCATAAAGAGACTGAGGCAGACGGACAACTATACCTGCCATAATAATCAGAGAGATTCCGTTACCAATCCCCCTCTCTGTTATCATTTCACCCAGCCACATAAGAACCATAGTTCCTGTTACAATTGCTATAACAGCCGTAATAACAAATCCAAGTCCACCGTCACTTGGAACAACGGTTGCACCGTCAGAAGTTCTCATTGATTTCATCCAGAATGTAAGACCTAATCCCTGAATAGTACAAAGCAGTACAGTTCCATATTTGATATACTGACTTAATTTTTTCTGTCCTTCTGCACCTTCTTTAGCAAGTTCGGCAAGATAAGGGAATACCACTTTTAGAAGGTCAATAATAATAGAAGATGATATATATGGCATGATACCAAGTGCAAAAATAGTAAACCTTTTTAAAGCACCGCCTGCAAATAAATCAAAAAAATCGAGTACACCGGCACTTTCAGCTTCAACAAAATAATTCCTTAGAGCCTCAACATTAATTCCAGGAATTGGAATATGAGCTCCAATTCTATAAACTATTAAAACAAAAATAGTAAAAAAAATCCTTTTCCGTAAATCTGGAATTTTAAATATATTAGCTACTGCACTTGACATTACTTTACCCTGGCGTTTATATTTACTTTACTTCTTTCTGATAATAGCTTCTCCGCCGGCATTCTTAATCTTTTCGAATGCACTCGCAGAAAATGAGTCGGCAATAACTTTTACAGATTTTTTAAATTCCCCATTACCTAAAACTTTAATAAGCTTTGAAGTATCTTCAATTAAACCTTTTTTAAAAAGAAGTTCCGGATTTATTTCAGCCGCATCAAGTTTATCAATTTGCTCTACATTAACAATCTGATAAAATTTTTTAAAAATATTATTAAATCCTCTTTTCGGGATACGTCTTTGAAGAGGCATTTGTCCACCTTCAAATCCCGGTTTATGTTTACTCCCGGCTCTGGCCATTTGCCCTTTATGACCTCTACCTGCAGTCTTACCACCACCTGCAGCAGGTCCGGTACCAACTCTCTTTCTTTTTTTAATTGAATCAGGCTTTTTTATAGTATATTGTTCCATTGCTGTTTCTCTCTATAATTATGAAATTATTTCCTTAACTTCTACAAGATGATGTACTTTCATGATCATACCTCTTATTACAGGGTTATCATCATGTTCTCTTTCTGAATTCATTTTTCTGAGTCCAAGAGCTACCAGAGTCGCTCTTTGATTCGGTTTTGTGCATATACTGCTTTTTATCTTTTTTACTAATAATTTCTTAGCCATCGTATTACTCCCAAAGTTTTGAGATTGGAATCTCTCTGATTGCAGCTGCCTCTTTCAAACTTCTCAACTGCAAAAGTCCATCAAGGGTAGCTTTTACTACGTTGATCGGATTTCTAGAACCCTGTGCCTTGGTCAGGATATCAGATATTCCAGCTTTTTCAATTACAGCTCTCACTGAAGCTCCTGCAATTATACCTGTACCGGGAGCTGCAGGTTTCATAATTACTTTTGCGGACTTAAACTGTCCAATAACTTCATGCGGAATTGTATTTTTATTTAAATTAACTTTATATAAATTCTTTTTTGCATCTTCTTTACTTTTATCTATTGCATCAGGAACATCATTTGCTTTGCCAAAACCGACTCCAACATGCCCATCGCCATCACCTATAACAGATAATGCACTAAATGAAAATCTTCTACCACCTTTTACAACTTTTGCTACTCTGTTTATAACTACAACTTTATCAGAAATTTCAACACCGTCAACTTTACTTCTTTTTCTTTTAATCTTCATATTAAACTCCTAGAACTCTAGCCCATTTTCACGAGCTGCATCAGCAAAAGCTTTTATCTTTCCGTGATATAAATATCCATTTCTATCAAATACAACTTTTTTTATACCGCCAGCAACAGCTTTTTCCGCGACAAGTTTGCCCAAAGTTTTTGCTGCTTCGATATTTCCGCTATTTTTCATTTCTGGAAAATCTTTTGAAAGTGAAGATATAGCAACTAGAGTATGCCCCTTAGTGTCGTCAATTATCTGTGCATAGAAATTCTTATTACTTCTGGAAATACAGAGTCTGAGTAACTCAGTATTTCTTCTTACTTTCTTTTTGACTCTGATTCTTCTTCGTGTAAATCTTTTCTTTTTTAAAGACAACTTATCCATTATTTTTTACCTGTTTTTCCTGCTTTTTTCCTGACATTTTCATTTTTATATCTAATGCCTTTCCCTTTATACGGTTCAGGTGGACGTAGTTTTCGTATATTTGCTGCGATCTGGCCGACTAGTTCCTTATTAAATCCTTTAACTTTAAACTTTGTCGGTTCAGTCACTTCAAGAGTAATACCTGCCGGAGCTTTAAATATAATATGATGGGAATAACCTAGTTGAAACTGAATATCTGCTCCCTGCTGTATTGCCCTATATCCAACACCAATAATTTCAAGTTCTTTTACAAAACCTGTAGATACACCTACTACCATATTATTTATTAATGTTCTGAAAAGCCCGTGATAGGCTCTTAACTGCTTATTTTCTGCGTCACTAACCATTACGTTCAGAACATTAGCTTCTTTTGCAACATTAACACCATTCAATAAATTTAAACTATCCTCTCCAAGAGGACCTTTTACATTTATATTAGAATCAGTTATATTTACTGTTACAGTTCCAGGTATTTCAACTGGTAATTTTCCTATTCTAGACATATCTATACACTCTTTCCACTATGAAATTTCACAAATTACTTCGCCGCCGACATTGAGTTTCTGCGCAGCTTTATTTGTAATTACACCTTTTGGTGTAGATAAAATTCGTATTCCAATATTGTTAAAAACTGGCTTTAACTCTTCCGCTTTTGTATAGACTCTTCTTCCAGGTTTACTTATTCTAACAATGTTTAACAATGCAGATTGATTCTGGTCACTATATTTAAGATATACCCTCAAGACTTTCTGCTTATTATCTTCTATGATTTTATAATTTTTTATAAATCCTTCATCTTTGAGTATTTTAGCAATAGCTACTTTTATTTTTGATGACGGAATATCTACTTTCAAATGCTCTGCTTTGACTGCATTCCTTACTCGAGTTAGCATATCTGCAATTGGATCACTAGTAGCACTCATGTTTCAACCACTCTCCACTTTTATTTTCTACCATGACGATTTCGTAACACCTGGAATTTCGCCCACACTGGC
>Ga0209099_1002119_pt1 | contig 18181 bp, 13 predicted proteins | sample AD_JPNHW2_MetaG_FD_184430 | JGI IMG/M metagenome (GOLD analysis project Ga0209099, IMG submission 184430) | Active sludge microbial communities of municipal wastewater-treating anaerobic digesters from Japan - AD_JPNHW2_MetaG (SPAdes) (version 2) | ecosystem: Engineered > Bioreactor > Anaerobic... | reverse complement strand
TGCAATTGTATAAATTGACATCGTTGTGATTGCACGAGGTAAAAAGGATGCCAATCATCGTAATTACTGAAAATAATAATGTTTTTTTCATGGCTTACTCGATTTATATTTGCTATTTATATTTTTAATTGTTTATAGTACAATTATCTATGTAATGTTAATGTTTTTATGATGCAAATATAATATTGATTTATAAAAATAGTATCATTTTTCCTTTTTTATTTCATCTAAAACACGAGTCAATTCTGCGTCATTACCGGAAATAATATCCTCTCTTGTGGTTTTAATCTCAATGTCGGGCATGATGCCGCGACCAATATTCTCAGATTTGTAGTGAGACTGAATCAACGCACCTCCAAAACGAAGTTTTAATCGGGATTTAGGTAAAGTGAAAATCGGTAATGTTCCGGCAACGTTTCCGTTAAAAGCTCCGCCGGTTTCTTCACCAACGAAAATGGCTCTTCCGGAGCCGCTTAGATTTGAAGAAATTAAGCAAGATGCCGAAAAAGTCCCCCCGTTGATTAAGACATAGATTTTTCCATTATAATTATTTTTTTTAGGATGTAATAAATTGGAATTGATTGTGTTGTAGTAAAATTTCCCATTTGCTTCTTTTTTTACATTCATGAGAGAAACTCCCATGTAAAGCAGTCTGAATGGCAGTCCAACAGTGATTAGGATTGCCTTGACAAACAAAGGTTTTTCTTTCAGGTAGTTATCATATAAAATGCTGGTTCGGGAGGTGACTTCAAATTTGTCGAGGAAATAATAATCACTCTTGGTCAGATAGGAATAAAGAAGCCTTGCTGAATAAATTTTTCCCCCGGGGTTGTCCCGTAAATCCAAAATCAGATATTGAATGTTTTTTCTTTTTAAAAACTTGAAACTTTTATGGAAAAATGTAAGGAAATTGCCGTCTGAGAAGTTTTTGATTTTCATCATGGCAATGCTGCTGTCAGATGACGGAAAAGTTAATTGTTGGAGATAGGAATTTGTCTTTCTATCATAGCCTGTTGCAATTGTTTTTTCTCTTTTATCTATTTTACTTTGATCATTATCCCTTTTCCCATGAGTTTTTTTGTCCCTCGATATACATTTAGAAAATATTGTATCATTGTATTTTACAAGTAAGTTAATGCTATCGCAAATTCCGTTTTCAAAATAAAAATAAAATGGAAATTCGTCAGAAAGTCTTTTATTTATAAAAGTAGTATTATATCCATCTGAAGAGAAGGTATTGCGATACTTGGAAAAGATTTCTTGCGGGTGGATGTTATTGATGGCTATCACTTCACTTCCCACAGGGATAGTTGAGTCAAGGGAGTTGTTTTCAGAAATAATCAATATGTTCTCTATTATTTCATATTCAAATTGGCTCAGTGGAGTTTTTCCGGATTTTTTTGCCAGAGATTTCTCCTTTGTCTTTAGCTTTTCTGTCAAAGGAATGAGTCTTATATGCCCTTGTTTGACTGAACTGATGACTGGGCTGAGTTGAAAGTAAAAATCTTTGCTTGTCATTGGAGTGTCAAGTCGGGCTTTCAGACTATCGAATTTTCTCTCCAATTCTTGTTTACTGATATATTGATAGAGATTGGGATGTATTTTTTGGAGTTTCCCATAAGCAAAATCAATGTCGAATTTCAAATTTTCGGAGCTGATAGGGATTTTGATTTTACGGTTGTAATGGTTTACAGTAGAGCAACTTCCTAAAAGTATGAGTAAAAGGAACAAATAAACGATGGTGTAATTCTTTTGATTGATTTTTATCATTTATTTATTTATTACGAAGATTACTTTATTGTCCTTTTGGGCGTTCCGACTATTTAGCTCAAATTGCCTGAATCATTTCCCAACAACTACCACAATTTCTCCTTTAATCTCTTTCTGCCCGAAATGTGCAACTGCTTCTGTTATAGTCCCGCGAAAGTTTTCTTCGTAGATTTTGGACAGTTCTCTGGATATGGCAATTTGCCTTTCTTCTCCCATGATGGATTTCATCATTTCTAATGTCTTGAGAAGCCGATGAGGCGATTCGTAAAAAATAACAGTTTCTTCCATTTCGGCAAAATGTCTGAGTGTACTCTCTTTTCCTTTCTTATGAGGGAGAAATCCGTAAAAATAAAAGCTGCTGCAGGGTAGTCCCGAGTTGATAAGTGCCGGTACAAAGGCGGTTGCCCCGGGTAGACATTCAACTGAAATACCTTTACCAATGCACTCTCGGATTAATAAAAATCCGGGATCTGAAATTCCGGGGGTGCCGGCATCACTTGTCAGAGCGACACTTCCGGCTCCTTTTATCAACTGAATTATATGCTGTAACTGCTGATGTTCATTGTTGATATGATAAGGAATGCATTTTTTTTCTATGTCATAGTGCTTGAGTAAATTCTTCGTTGTTCTCGTGTCTTCGCATAGAATGAAATCTACCTCCTTTAGAATTCGCAGAGCACGAATGGTGATGTCTTCAAGATTGCCAATAGGAGTGGGGATGATGTATAGTTTCATGACTGCTACGGTTGTTTTTATTTTTAATGCTGCTCTGTTATTATTGCTTCAGTTGAACTGACAATTAACCAAAATATTTCTTCCCATTTGGCAAGTGAACAATTGGCACTGGTATCACTCCAATGATGATAGTTCCCTGTTTTGCCTCCCATCGCAAAAATGAAAAGTGCCGGAACCCCTTTTTCTGAGAATGGGAAATGGTCGCTGTTGGCACTATTAGGCCTTGTTTTGATGGTGTCAAGATATTGATTATGGTTGTTGATTTCAATCATTTTGTCAACAAATGGTTTTGTTAGAGGGTGTTGTCCGTTTACAACCATAATACCGGCATCACCACCACCCATCATGTCAAGGTTGATTAGCAACTTGATCTTTTCAAGGGGAATTAGGGGATTTTTGGCAAAATAGGATGAACCGCGCAAACCTGTCTCTTCTCCGCTGAGTAATAGAAATGCTATGGAATAATAAGATGGGTGATTTTGATAATAGTTGGCCAGATTTAGCACTGTGGCAGTTCCACTGGCATTGTCATGAGCTCCGAAAAAAATGACACTATCGCCCATTGAACCTAAGTGGTCGTAATGTGCCGTATAGACAATAAAACTGTCGGGTTGCTGTATCCCCTTGACAAAACCACAAACGTTTTGCGTCTTATGATGTCCGAAATCATTGTCAAATGATATCTCGGCAGATTTATCTTTTTTTTCGATAATTCCCGAAGAAACATAAATTACGGCATAATTACGTTGAAAGTCGGTGTTGCTTAGTGCCCAACAGGGAAGTTCTTTTACCCCGATAATTACTCCCAAACTTCCTTCAAAAGGATTTTTCATATTGAGCCTTCCAAGTTCTGTCTGATAAGTTTTTTTGAGATCGTTATCTTTGGGGTTTAATTTTGAAATATCAATATAAATCATGCTTCCGGATAACTCTTTTCCATGCTTCTGATTGAAATTTTTTATCTTTTCGGGATAAATCAGGATTTTTGAATCGACATGAATAATCCGAACAGACTTATTCATTGTTTTAGAGAAAGGAGCAATGCGATAGTCTTTAAAAGGAGACAGTTTACGAACGGAAATTGTGAAAGAAACGGGACCTTCCATTGAAAAAGCATTGAACCCATAATACTGGTGATAGTCATATTCTAGCGGCTGCACCCCCATCATCACAAATTGGTTTTTAATATATTCAGCAGCAATGCTATCGCCGTTGTATGAGTATCCACGACCATACATTTCAGGGGAAGAAAGGTGATTGATGAATTTTCGTGTCAGCGAGCTGTCCTGAGAGAAACTTGCCAAGCTATTGATGATAAGAAATATTCCTAAAATTATTTTTTTCATTTTGATGATAATAAAGGAGTATATATTAATCTTCTTCCGGAGCAAACATCGGGTCCCAAGGGGGCAACAAAATCGGCTTTTGGTCAAGCATTTTGAGGATATTGTCAGGAATGTATTTTTTCTCGACCACCAGACGGAACATATATTCATTGAACCATTCATTGGTCATAATAAGAAAACCGTTAAAACCGTAGCTACTTCCCCAGCTGTTTTCGACCATCCATTTTAATGGGTTATTATTGGTGTCCAAGTCAACTGCACAGAGTGTCATGGCATGAGATGAACCGCTGGCAAATGTTTCAATTCTCTGTTTTTTGTTCATCCCGAAAGAAGTTCCCATGAGAGAGGAGTAGTCAAAGTTGTCAAGATCAAGATATCCTTTATCTCGGTTCAGAAACTTTCCGACATCGCACGAAAAATAGAGAGTAGTACTGTCTTTAATCGAGGTAATGGCCATTTTGGTAATTTCATCCATAGGAAGATTAAGGTATTTCCAATTCTGACCGTCATAAACATGACGGTCATATTCAATTTCGTAAACTTTGAAGTATTCACGTGTGGGGTCGTTCATCAACATGACATAGTTGTTGAAGTCTTCATTTACAAATTTCTGAAAAAATGAAGCCGGAGTGTATGTGCTGGTTGATAACGGTTTGCCTGAATTATCCTTTTGAGTCCATGAGAATTCTGTCGGGGGCTCCCCGAGATTAAGTACCAACAATCGGTAGATGGTTTTTAGCATCTCATTTTTTTTATCGGCTAAGGTGATTTTGATATCCTTTGTCTTTTGTGTAGGCATACTTCTTAACTCAAGTCCAAATTCTCTAAGTTTGAGGCTAAGTAGCATCTGCATTCTACTAGTATTGTTGCTGCTGTATGATTCAGGCATAACTTCTTTGGGAACAATCCCATATTTAGAAACCAAATTGGCAATTCCAGTAAACTGACCACCGTCGCCAATAGGATTTTTGAAAAGCCATTCAACCGTCTTGTCGCTCATCGGTTTTTCTCGGGTATCAATGATGGCTTGCAGGAACAAGTTTGCTTTTTCAAGCTGGTCCCAAAAAAAAGTATAGTTTTGTGAAAATTGAAAATCAGATGGGAGGTTGTGCTTTGCAATTGCTTTTGCCCGTAAAACATTCATTCCGGTGAACATCCAGCATCTCCCGGACGATTTTTGGTCTGAAATCGACTTCGTGTTTACTTTGTTTGAAAAATAGGTGTCGTTAAGATTTTGATTATTATTGTTTATTGTCAGTTGGTTTATATCAATGTTATTAATAGCGTTTCGAATGGCTTTATCCGATGGAGTATTTTGGTAAGAATTACGTAATTGAATTAATACTTCAGGAGTAATTCCGCCCCCCGGCGTTTGTCCCGGGAGTTCCGAAAAAATAAAAAAGAGCAACAAAATAGTGAAAACTGATTTTAATGGTTTCATAAGAAATATATTTTTATTAATATTTATTTTTGTTATCTAATTCATTAGTTGTAAAATAAGTTCAATCGACAAAATTAATAAAATTATTGCAGGAATATGGTAAAATGTAATAATTTATGCCATGCGGTTTTATGTAAAACTATTTTGTGTAGAAGAAAAAGATGATAATCCATGCTTTAGCTATTGTACCGGAACCCCCTGCATCGCAACAGCATTAGATGGAAAGAGAATTAATTTTTTGTCAACCACTTAACTCATTTTATACTATTTTTGCCGACGAAAAAAAGCTATGTGAGAATGGACAAACTGACAAACGAAATTATTACTGAAAGAGCCGTTTTAGTGGGAGTTTCCACGCCTGTCATAGGCAATGAGAGGGTAGAGGAGTATTTGAAAGAACTTGCATTTCTACTTGAAACTGCCGGTGGAATTGCTGTTAAAACATTTATTCAGAATTTACCTTATCCTGACCCGAAAACTTATCTTGGTTCAGGAAAATTACAGGAAGTTGCCCGATGGATTAAAGAGAACGAAATTGATCTTGCCATCTTCGACGACGAGCTCTCTCCCTCACAAATAAGAAATATTGAGGCTATACTCAATTGTAAAATATTGGACAGAACCAACCTTATTTTAGATATTTTCTCCAAAAGAGCCCAAACTGCCAATGCCAAAGTACAGGTTGAACTGGCTCAATACAAATATTTATTGCCGAGATTGACAGGTATGTGGACACACCTTGAAAAGCAAAGGGGTGGTATAGGAATGCGCGGACCCGGGGAAAAGGAAATTGAAACCGACCGACGAATCATTCGTGATAAAATTTCCCTGTTAAAAGAAAAACTTAAAGAAATTGATCGTCAGAAATTGACTCAGCGAAGCAATCGGGATCAGTATGTCAGAGTATCTTTAGTGGGTTACACCAATGTTGGAAAATCAACTCTTATGAATTTGATCAGTAAATCAGATTTATTTGCTGAAAATAAGCTATTTGCAACTTTGGACACAACAGTGAGAAAAGTGGTTATCGACAATTTGCCTTTTTTACTTTCGGATACTGTCGGATTTATTCGCAAACTTCCCACCGGTCTTGTTGATTCTTTCAAGTCAACGCTGGATGAAATCAGGGAAACCGATTTACTTCTTCATGTTGTAGATATCAGTCACCCTGATTTTGAGGAACAGATAGCGGTTGTTAATCAGACATTAACAGATATTAAAGCCGGTGATAAGCCTGTTATTTTAGTATTTAATAAAATTGACCAGTACAAATGGACTGATAAAGACTCAGATGACTTGACTCCTAAGGAAAAATGCAATATTACTTTGGAAGAGCTAAAACAAACCTGGATGGCAAAAAGCCGGAGTAATACCCTATTTATTTCTGCCAGAACAAAGGAAAATCTTGAAGAATTGAAAAGAGTATTATATGAAGAAGTAAAGAAATTGCATATACAGATTTATCCCTACAACAATTTTCTATATTAATTCTTTTAGGCAAGTTTGTTTATCTTGAGTCTTTACATTCGCAAAAAGAGGTGTAAAAAATCTTGGTTTTGGGCAAAAGAGAGGTCATATCTTCGTATTCATCTGACTTGATAGCCACCTGACGCAAGTCTAAGATTTCTAAAGTTTCTGATAATTTTGCAATGCTTTTGGGCAGGATATAAATTTGGTTGTCCCAGGCATCAATAGCTGTTAGTTTTTTTAGTTTTCCGATATTATCAGGGAGATAAGAAATATAGTTGCGACTGATGATAAGGGTTTTTAGTTCAGATAATTTGCACAGGGATTCAGGAAGTTTTACAAGTCTGTTTTGGTCGAGGTTAAGGTACTGCAGATTTTTGAGCTCAGAGATTCGATTATTAACTAACTGTAGTTTGCATCTTCGAATAGTAAGTTCTTGAAGATTGGGTAATGAAAAAATTTCATCCGGAATGGAGTCGCATTTTGGTTTTCCAACCAACTTAAGCCTATAAACCTCTTTGGGGTTTTTCAATGCATCTTCTAAAGTAGTGTAAATCTTCTTTAAAGCAAGCTCATCCGGATTCAGGATTTGTGCCTTGGAAGAAATTGTCATAGATAAAATTAATATCAATAATCCAATCTTATTTTTTGAAAAAAGCTCTAATTTCATCTTGGTCTTGTTTAATTTGTTGAATAAGTTCGTCGGTTGTATTAAAAAAGAGTTCCTCCCGAATTTTTTTAAGAATATTGAATTTTATAACGCGGTTGTATATTTCTTCCGAAAAGTTGAAAATATTGATTTCAATAGATAATTCTGAGAGATTAAGTGATGGTCGGGTTCCCACATATAACATACCTTCTTTTATCTCATTTTCAATAAGTACTTCAACAGCATAAACGCCTTTTGACAATATAATATTGTCATCTGATAATTTTAAGTTGATAGTTGGGAATCCAAATTTTTTACCGTTTCCTGCACCGTGAATTACCCTTCCTGAATAAAGAAAATTCTTATTTTCCATATTATATGATTATCTATTGCAAAAGTACAAATAAATTGGGCAAAGAATATTCTCATCACAAAAAATCATAAGGAACAAGTTATAAAATATAAATTGTACACAGCATCGTTATTCACTCAATCTTTTTAGAATATAAAATCAATAAATATCATATTTATTATTACTTTTGTGCAATAATCTGTTTTAAAAATGCTATTTAAATTATTGATTTTAAGTTGAATAAATTATATTTTTTAAAAATGAAAAAATACAATCTTGATTTGTAATTTGTTATCTTTAAATCGCTGGGATTGTTGATTTTTCTATATGCAAATATTTTTAAAATACAATAGTAAAAAAATTTTTTTTTAAACTTTATTTTGTTCATTTTTGCTGAGTAAAAAACGCCGCAAGAAATTTTTTCTAAAGTGTTTATTTTAAATTATTTTAAATACAAGTGATCAGATAAGATGACGAATAAAGCAGCACAAGACTTTAGGCAAGTTTGGGAAAATTGTCTTACAGTAATCAAGGATATAATAGAAGAGAATGCCTTTAACACCTGGTTTAAGCCGATAATACCGGTCGCACTTGAAAACTCAACTTTAATAATTCAGCTACCCAGTCATCTGTTTTATGAATGGTTAGAAGAGCACTATGTAAATTTGCTTAAAAAAGTTATTAAGAAAGAGTTAGGGTCTTTAGGGAAGCTTCAGTATCGGGTTGTAATGGAAAAGCAATCAGATACACAATCATCTAAAATGATTACTTTGCCATCAAACAACAAGCCGGCTGTAAATAATCCTTCGGTAAAAACGCCAATAGATGTTTATAATGTACCAAATAAAGAAATTCCGAATCCTTTCATTCTCCCGGGAATAAAGAAACATAAAATTCCTTCAAATCTTATAGATTCGATGAATTTTGATAATTATATTGAAGGAGACTGCAATCGTTTGGCTCGCTCTGCCGGTTGGGCTATTGCAAAAGCTCCCGGAGCAACTGCCTTCAATCCTTTTTTTATCTATTCGGAAGTTGGTCTCGGAAAAACTCATTTAGCACATGCCATTGGAATTGAGACCAAACTTAATTTTCCTGATAAAACTGTTTTATATGTTAATTCTGATCTTTTTTATCAACAGTTTATGGAAGCAGTTAAAAATGGCAATATTAATGATTTTATCTATTTCTATCAGTCTGTTGATGTTTTGATTATTGATGATATTCAATATTTGGGTGGCGGGAAACTAAAAACTCAGGAAGCTTTTTTTCATATTTTTAATTATTTATATTTAAAAGGTAAACAAATTGTTCTTACTTCAGATAAGTCGCCCGTGGAAATATCAGGTTTTGAAGCCAGATTGCTATCACGATTTAAGTGGGGGCTAACGGCCGATTTGCAAGTGCCTGATTTAGAAACCCGAATAGCTATACTGAATAAGAAGCTGGCAAATAATGGAATAGAATTTCCTGCCGAAGTTATAGATTACCTTGCCTTAAGGGTAACATCCAATACCAGGGAACTTGAAGGAGCTATGATTGCTATTTTAGCTCAGGCTTCACTCAACAGAAAAGAAATTACTGTTGAGTTGGCTAAAGAGATGATCGATAAATATGTTAAAAGTTCTGCAAAAGAGATATCCGTTGAATATATTCAGAAAATTGTTTGCGATTACTTTAAAATCTCAATTGAAAGCATTAATGCTAAAACACGAAAGAGGGAAATTGTTCAGGCAAGGCAACTTAGTATGTATTTTTCCAAAAAATATACCAAACTTCCTCTGTCAACTATTGGGGCTTTTTGTGGAAATAAAGATCATGCTACAGTGCTTCATGCTTGTCGTACCATAAACAATCTTTATGAGACAGATAAAAAAATGAAATCGTATATTGATGAAATTGAGAAAAAAATGAAATTGTGATATATAAGTCATTTTTTTATTCAGGAGTTGTTTTAATCAAAATTTATATTTAATTTTGCAAACCCTATTTGAAAACTCATGGAAAAAAGATGGATAATAAATGATCAAACTGATCAAAACGAAATTGAAAATTTCAGTAAAGAATTGTCGACAAAAGGGTTGACAATTGAAAAGCCATTAATATCCTTGTTGTTGAGTAGAGGAATTAATACATATGCAGATACAATAGATTTTTTTTATCCTAAAATTGAAAATCTTCATGATCCATATTTGATGAAAGATATGGACAAAGCTGTGGATCGCCTTTCAGAAGCTGTGATTCATAATGAAAAAATATTAATTTACGGGGATTATGACGTAGATGGAACTTCTGCAGTTGCTCTTGTTTACTCTTTCTTATGTGATGTCATTGGTTCTGATTATAAAAAGTTTGTTGAATATTATATTCCCGACCGAAATCTTGAAGGTTACGGAATCTCTGAAAAAGGTATTGAATATTGCAGGGATCATCAGTTTAAACTTCTTATTTCTCTTGATTGCGGAATTAAGGCCAATGAAAAAGTTGACTTGGCAAATAGTTTTGGAATTGATGTGATTATTTGTGACCATCATCTTGCAGGTGAAACGCTTCCAAATGCTGTTGCTATCCTTGACCCAAAATGTAATGAATGTAATTATCCCTATAAGGAATTGTCAGGATGTGGTGTGGGTTTCAAGCTGATACAAGGCTATTGTAAGAAGTTTGATCTTCCTGACGAAATGTGGTTGTCGAAAATGGACTTGGTAGCTATTAGCATAGCTTCAGACATTGTAGCTATAACCGGTGAAAATAGAATTCTGGTGCATTATGGATTGGAAATGATTAATAAATTCCCCAGAATGGGAATAAAATCCATTATAGAACAATCAGGTATCAAAATTCATTATCCTCTAAAATCTGATACAATTTTTAGTAGGGTTATTACCGTCTCAGACCTTGTCTTTTTTGTCGGTCCCAGAATTAATGCTGCCGGTCGAATTAATACCGGCAGAGAGTCTGTTAAGCTTCTGATTTGTAATGATGAAGATAAATCTATTGATATAGGGAAAAATATTAATACTCATAACGATACCCGTCGTGAACTTGATAAAAAAGCTACTTTAGAGGCTATTAACATGATATTGAGTTCAGAAGAAAATATGCATAAGCGGAGTATTGTGCTTTATAATGAAGGTTGGAATAAGGGTATTATCGGAATTGTCGCTTCCCGACTTGTTGAAGAGTTTTACCGCCCTTCTATAGTATTGACAAAATCTCCTGACGGTTTGATAACGGGTTCTGCCCGTTCTGTTAAGGAATTCAATATATATGATGGAATAAATCAATGTGCTGACCTGCTGGAACATTTCGGAGGGCATAAGTATGCTGCCGGTCTCTCTCTGAAAGAAGAAAATCTTAATGAATTTATTGACCGATTTGAGCATTTCGTTTGTGACAATATACAGGAGAATTCTTTTATTCCTGAAATTGAAGTTGATATGATGCTTGATCTTGGGGAGATAACGAATAGCTTTTTTCAGAATCTAAAACTTTTTGCTCCATTCGGGCCCGGTAATATGGCTCCGATTTTTCTTTCACAACATGTTGCTGAAGAAGGAAATGGGAAAATTGTTGGCGAAAAACATCTTAAGATGCGCCTCTCTTATCGTGATAAACCTATTCAGCCAATTGATTCTATCGCTTTTAATATCAAAGACCATCTTACTGAACTATGCAAAATTAAATTCGGAGAGCAATTGTTGACAATTTGCAATATCTCAAGCTTAAAAGAACTTGACCTTAAAGAACATTTTTCTAAAATTGCAGCTATAGCAGATTTTGACATTCTATATCATGTTGAAGAAAATATTTGGAATAATATTGCCAATCTTCAGTTAAATATTAAGGATATCAAAATTTGTGAATAACCTCTTTTTTGCTTTAAAAAATTAATCAACGTATGAAAATTGCGGTTAATACTCGTTTATTACTTAAAGATAAGTTGGAAGGGATTGGTTGGTTTACATTTGAAACCTTAAAAAGAATTACTACTAATCATCCCGAACACCAATTTTATTTTATCTTTGACCGGCCTTTTCACTCAGATTTTATTTTCAGTAATAATGTTACCCCTATTGTCATTGGGCCACCCACGAGACACCCTCTCCTTTGGTATATCTATTTTGAATATTCAATTCCTAAAGTACTAAAGAGAATAAAAGCTGATTTATTTCTTTCAACAGATGGTTGGCTTTCCCTTAGAACTGATGTTAAGAGTGTCAATGTGATTCATGACCTTAATTTTGAACATAATCCCGAATTTATCAAACAACCCGTACGTTTCTACTATTCCCATTTTTTTAAACTTTTTGCGAAGAAAGCTTCAATTTTAGCAACTGTTTCGGAATTTACCCGCCGTGATATTAATACGTTGTACGATATCCCTTATTCTTCAATTGAGGTGGTTTATAATGGTTGTAACGATCTTTTTACTCCTCTTAATCAGCAAGAACAAGTAAATATTAGAAAATTATATTCCGGTGGTTGTCCCTATTTTTTATTTGTCGGACTCATTCATAAGAGGAAAAACCTTGATAATATTTTCAAAGCATTTGACATGTTTAAGATTCATGATTCTGAAAACACCAAACTTATAGTTGTCGGAAGCAAAAAATGGTGGAAAGGGGATATTGAAAATGCTTATAATGCCATGAGATATAAAGCTGATGTTATATTTCTTGGAAGGACTCATTCTTGTGAATTAAGTAAAATAATGGCCTCTTCACTTGCATTGGTATATTCTTCACTTTTTGAAGGATTCGGGATTCCAATTTTAGAAGCTTTTCATGCAGAAACAGCCGTTATTACATCTAACATTACTTCAATGCCCGAAGTTGCTGGGGATGCTGCTTTGCTGGTAAATCCATACTCGGTTGAGCAAATTGCAAATTCTATGGCTAAAATTTCCAATAATATTAATTTACGGACTGCTTTGATAACCAAAGGACGAATTCAACGACAGAAATTTAGTTGGGACAAAACCGCTGATAGCCTGTGGAAAACAATAGAAAAAGTTCTGTAAATCATAGATATTAATTAAAATATTTATTTTAAAAATAGCTCATTTAATTCAAAAATAAGTTATACTTTTGCATCAGAATTTTAAACCAATTTTATAACAAACTAAAAATAAAAAAAATGGATCTTAAAAAATTAACAGCCGATTTAGAGGCGAAAAACCCAGCTCAGCCTTTGTACATTCAGGCCGCAAAGGAAGTACTCGAAACAATTGTTGATTTCGTTAATGAAAACCCAAAATACGATAAATATGCTATCGTTGAAAGAATTTTGGAACCTGAAAGAATTATCAAATTCAAAGTTACCTGGGTTGATGATAAAGGTAATATTCAGATAAATCGTGGGTACCGTGTTCAACATAATATGGCTATTGGACCTTACAAAGGTGGTATTCGTTTTCACAAAAGTGTTACTGAAGACACTATGAAATTCCTTGCTTTTGAACAGACTTTTAAAAACTCTCTTACTACTCTTCCAATGGGCGGTGGTAAAGGTGGTTCCGATTTCGATCAAACCGGAAAATCAGAAGGTGAAGTTATGCGTTTTTGTCAGGCTTTCATGACTGAATTACAAAAATATATCGGACCTGAAACTGATGTTCCTGCCGGTGATATCGGAGTTGGTGGCCGTGAGATAGGTTTTATGTATGGCCAATATAAACGTTTACGTGGAGAACATGTTGGCGTTTTGACCGGAAAAGGTCTTGAGTGGGGTGGCTCTTTAATCCGCCCTGAAGCTACCGGTTTTGGCTCTGTTTATTTCCTCGAAGGTATGCTTGCAGCTAAAAAAGATAAACTCGCAGGAAAACGTGTTGCTTTGTCCGGCTTCGGTAATGTTGCCTGGGGTGCAGCACTAAAACTTACTGAACTAGGTGCAAAAGTTGTTGCTATTTCTGGTCCTGATGGCGCAATAGTTGATGAAGAAGGAATTAATACTCCTGAAAAAATTAACTATATGAATGAACTTAATCAGACTCGTAATAATGTAGTTGCTCCTTTTGCTGATAAATTCAAATCAGCTAAATTCTTCCCCGGAAAAAAATCATGGGAAACAAAAGTTGATATTGCTATGCCATGTGCTATCCAAAATGAATTAAATGGCGATGATGCTGCTTTACTTATCAAAAATGGTGTTAAATATGTAGTTGAAGTTTCCAATATGGGATGTACTGCTGATGCTGTTACTGCTTTACAAAAAGCAAAAGTAAGTTTTGCTCCGGGAAAAGCTGCTAATGCCGGTGGTGTTGCTACTTCAGGCTTGGAAATGTCTCAAAATGCTATGAAACTTTCATGGTCAGCTAAAGAAGTTGATGAAAAATTGAATGGCATTATGAACAGTATTCATGCTAATTGTGTAAAATATGGTACTGAAAAAGACGGATATATTAACTATGTTAAAGGTGCTAATATCGCCGGATTTATAAAAGTTGCTGAAGCAATGATTGCTCAAGGCGTTGCGTACTAATTTTAAATAAAATGAATTTTAAAGGCTGCTCGATGTGAGCAGCCTTTTTGTTAAAATAAGGACTCTATTATATACAATATTTAAAATTTGCTACTATGAAAAAACTATATTTTATCTTTATCTCTCTGATATTTACGTTAATTCTTTTTATTCATTCTGAAACTCTTATTGCTCAATCTGTAAATTCAAATAATTCCATAGTTGGAATTTGGAAAGGGATTTTACATGTTTCCCCAAGAGATTCATTAACTATAATCCTTGTGGTAGAAAATTGCGGCGATTCAGTAAAAGTTGTTCTTGATAGTCCTGATCAGTATGTTACAGATATACCTGTAACCTCTTTTTCTTTTGTTGATGATACGCTTTCCTTTAAAGCTGCGTCATTATTTGTTTCCTTTCGGGGAATTTATTCACGGGAGGAAGATGCGATTAAAGGGGCTTTTATCCAAGGTCGAAAAAAAATGTCTTTATCTTTCAATAGAACTTCTGACCGATTGTTGATAGTGCGTCCACAAACACCTATTCCACCTTATGATTATGTAGTTGAGTCCGATATCGTTTTTAATGATCCGAAGTCAGGGATGCCTTTAATTATGGGGACACTGACCTATCCGGAAAATAAGAACCCGAAAGGAACAGTGATTTTGATTTCCGGTTCAGGATGGCAAGATCGCGATGAGTCAATTTTGGGGCACAAGCCTTTTTTGGTAATTGCAGATTATCTTACCCGTAATGGGTATGCTGTTTTTCGCTATGATGATATTCCTAAGTATCAATTTGTGAAATCTACTACTTATGATTTTGCAGAAAATGTTACTATGATTATTGATTCTCTTAAAGCATATTGTAAATTTGATTTGAAAAAAATTGGCCTTCTTGGTCACAGTGAAGGTGGCTTGGTAGCTTTTATGGTTGCTTCACAAAACCCGGAAATTGAATTTGTTATTTCTATGGCAGGGGTTGCCGAAACTTTGAAAGAGACATTATTGTTTCAAAATAGGATAGCCCTTTCAAAAATGGATTATAGTGAAGAAGAAATTAATTCTTCACTTATAAATAGTGGAAAGACATTTACTTTGGTTGAAAAATCAAAAAATATTGAAAAGGCATCTGAACAAATGGATCTTCTATTTAGTGAATTAAGTAAAAATATGACAGATTCTCAAAAAGTTAGGTACAATTCCACTCCCCAGGATTTTCTACGTATTAAGCAAAAACTCTTATCCCCATGGTTTTATCAACTTTTTAAGATTAATCCAAAGGATTATATCAGGAAAATAGATTGTCCTGTATATGCATTGAATGGAGAGTATGATTTGCAGGTAAATTATCAAAAAAATCTACCCTTGATTGAGCAATATTTAAAGAAAAACTCTTGCAATAAAATTGAAATGTTACCTAAAATGAATCATTTGTTCCAAGAAGCAGTAACAGGTTACTATGATGAATATGGTAAAATTGAGCAGACTATTTCTCCCGAAGTACTTTCCAAAATTTTAGAGTGGTTGGATAAAGCCTTGATATGTGAATAAATTGGCTTATTCTTCTCCAAAATAATTTTTTAAATATTCTATTTGTCGACGATCTCGTTTTGTAGGTCGTCCTTCTCCCGATTCTCTGTATTCAAATTTTAAACGCAGGGCTTTAATCCTTTCATATTCTTCAGGAGGTGTTAGATCAAAATAGTATTGGGGAACCAACGAAGCCCCGATTCTGCTTTTAGGAGTCTCTATTACTTGGACGATCTTATCAAGTTGTCCAAGTTTAATATGCAAAATTTGTTCACTGCATAGTTCCTTGGATGGTTTAACAGGAATTCCGTTTATCTTAACCTTGCCTGCATTACATGCATCTGTGGCCATGGATCTGGTTTTGAAAAGTCGCACCATCCATAGCCATTTATCAATTCTAATATGCAGATTTATCATCTGTGATTATGCCAAAAAGAAGAAATTATTTAGAATTATTACTATTTCTAAGTTCAATCTTCATTGTTCTAATTTTAAATTCCAGCTCTTTTGCTTCCTCTTTTGCTGCCTCAATTTTTTTATTGAATTCAGCTTTCAAAATATCAGCATTTTTAGAATTGGCAAAAAAACCAAGATTATTTTCCCAAAGGTTTATATCTTCTTTTAGTTGGGTTAGCTTATTAGATAAAAATCTCATCTCTTTATCAAGCAACCTCTCGGCATTTGGATTATTAAGAATAGTATCAATTTTGCTTTTAAAGTTATCGTGTTTAATATCTTCTACACTAACCTTTAAATCGGCAAAGCGCTTATTGACAGCATCACGGTATTCATTATATATACGATCTTTATCATTTTTAGGAACATGGCCAAGTTCAGTCCATTCGCGCTGATAAAGTTTCATTGCATCTAGATTGGCAGCTTTGTCACTTCCAAATTCATGATTAATGATTTTTTGAATGAGTTCTTCCTTTTTCTTGAGATTATCACTTTCAATCTGTTGTATATTGCTGAAATAAAATGATTTTTCTTCAAAGAAATGATCACAGGCAGCTCTGAATCTTTTCCATACAGTTTCAGAATATTTTCGGGGAGTAGGGCCTATGTTTTTCCATTCTTTTTGGAGTTTAAGTATCTCATCAGTTGTGTTTTTCCAGTCGTTTCTAGTGGATAGTGCTTCTGCTTGGATGGCCAGATTTAACTTTAAATTGTAATTTTGCATCTGAGAGTCTTTCATTTGCTGAAAATACTCTTTCTTTTGTCCATAAAATTTATCCAAAACTACTTTAAATCGATTCCAAATTTCATCATTCAATTTTGCAGGTGCAGGTCCTAAAGTTTTCCATACTTTAAGCACTTCATTTAATTTGTCGCTAATTGTGTTATACTCCTTAATAGAAAGAGTCTCATTGGCAACGAGTTCTTCGGCCTGTTCACATAAAACCACTTTGGCATTGTAGTTGTTTTGTTGTTCAGCAAAGATTTCGTCATAATGTTCTCTTCTTTTCTGGTTTATTTGATCTGATGCCACTTTGAAACGTTCCCAAATTTCATCTTTTTTGTCTTCAGGAACCGGTCCAATTTCTTTCCATTCATCATGAAGTTGTTGCAACTTTTTAAATGATTTGTTGATGGAATCATCCAATAAAAGAGATTCGGCAGTTTCGCAAAGCTTTATTTTCTGTTCTAAGTTCTTTTTTAAATCCAGTGAGCGTAATTCTTTGCCAATCTTCAAGATATCAAAGAATTTTTCAACGTAAAAATGGTAATTCTGCCATAAGTTGGTAGATTCGTTTTGAGGAACCGGTCCAATTTCTTTCCATTGATCCTGAAATTCTTTGAATTTATCATTCAGTGTTTTTAAATTTGATTCATTTTCAATCAAATTCTTTAAATCTTCAATAATGGCCTTTTTAGCTTCGAAATTTTTATTTTTCTCTGCTTCAATCTTTTCTAGAAATTTAGCTTTATTTTCTTTGTATGTTTGAAGTGCGTTTTCAAATTTCTTTTCAAGGTCGGATTTTTCAGGAATAAATTCTTCCTGATTACCACCTTCATTTATAAATGAGTTTAATTGTTCTTGTTTTAATTTTTTGATGTGTTGCAATATTATGGATTTAAGTATGCCAACACGCATTTTGATAATGTTGAAATTGGGCTCCTGTACAATTTCATGGAGGATATTAACGGATTCTTCAAATGTCAATTCCGAATATTCAGATTCAATTTTTTCAGGAGATTCTTCAAATGTCTTATCATCTATGTCTTCTTCATCTTCTTCAGGAACTTGTGAAGATTCAATTTCTGCAACAATTTCATTAACAGTTTTTTCCGCAGCAAAGGGTTCCTCAACAACTGGTTCTTCAGTAGCAGTTTCCTCAGCAACTGATTCTTCAGCAACAAGTTCTTCAGCAACAGGTTCCTCAACAACAGGTTCCTTTATTGGCATTTCATTTGAATTAATATCAA
>Ga0209099_1002118_pt1 | contig 18181 bp, 17 predicted proteins | sample AD_JPNHW2_MetaG_FD_184430 | JGI IMG/M metagenome (GOLD analysis project Ga0209099, IMG submission 184430) | Active sludge microbial communities of municipal wastewater-treating anaerobic digesters from Japan - AD_JPNHW2_MetaG (SPAdes) (version 2) | ecosystem: Engineered > Bioreactor > Anaerobic... | reverse complement strand
AAATTCTCCATCATCCATATCTGTGTGCCAATATGTACTGTATGATAAACATTACCATCAATGTCAGTTACTGTTGGTCCATAGTTTTGAGTCATAAATGAAACAGTTTCTCCATAACTTGTTCCCGCACTATTTATCGCATATGCGCGAACATAATAAGTAGTATTTTCTGATAATCCGGAAATATCGCTTGTAAAACTACCAGTTTCTGCACCATCTGTAGTTTTATTTTCCTCAACTGTAGGTGTTTGATTAGTACTCCAACATACACCTCTTGCGGTAATTGCTGCACCTCCGTCATCAGTAATATTTCCTCCACAAGTAGCAGTTTTTAGTGTCACACACGTGACTTCATTTGTTGTCAAACTGGGAGTTGCAACTTTTTTGCAACTATAAACCAAGAATGATAAAATAATAACAGCGGCAAAGTATTTTACATTTTTCATAATAGAGAATTTTTGTTTTGCCAATGAACGCTAACGTTCCGGGGCTTTGCAGCGGGCGGGTTTTTAACCGGCCTGCCGTGTCAACCCGTCCATAAAATTAATTAATTTTCCATATGTTTCAAATTTTTCCCGCACCCGCCTGATGCAAAGCCCCTGTTATGCGTTCGTTTTTTATCGCTCTCCTTCATTATAGGTCACTCGTTTTTTATTGCCTACAAATTCAAATGTCTGATACTTTGAAAAGTCTCCGCTCTCGTAATTTATGGTATCAACTTTCATTTCTTTGGGTAAGTCATAAGCTAATGTGAACGAGTAGTCAGGTAAAATACCATCATATTGATAGTCATACATAATGTTCGTGGCTTCAATCGGTAATTTTGGAAACCCGTTCATACTTGCAATTACTTGATATTCTCGGATAGTCAAATTCGCGGCAGCTGTCCCATTTGCAAGTCCATTTGATGGTTTGATTTTGTCAGCAATATCATTTCTGAATTGTCCGTTTACAATTACATTCTTTACAAACTTTATGGAATAATCAACATATAGGTATGATGAAACTAAGAATGTCAGGAGTATTGCTGCTTTTAATTTGGTACTTGTTGTCTGAATATTTTTCTTCCTAAAGTAGTAAACAAGAATTCTCATACCAATAAGCGAAAACGCTGTAAAGGCAAGTATTTTTAAAAATCCCAGTGGTCTAACCCAATCGTTATATATTAGTTCAAGTTTGTCAGTCCAAAATGCAAGCAGAGCAGTCAAGATGATTAGATTAACTGTTGCAATAGTTAGATATTTAATTGACTTTTTTAGCATTTTATTCTGTTGGTGTCCCTGTTCCTAAAATGACGCATAACGGTCGAGGCTTGCTTTTCGGCGGCGGAATTAAAAGGACTTTCCTGTCCACGAATACGCCCGCTTGATAAAAGACGAAACTGTCGGAAAACCCCGCCCCGCCGCTGAAAGCAAGCCTTTGTTATGCAGCGTTGATTATTTTTTTTGTCAATAATTTGTCTAAAGATTGTTTCCTGTCAAAATAATAATTATGTCCAAAACTCCTAATTTTCTAATCTGATTTAAGGATCAACTTACTTGTCAAACTTGTCTAAATAATACGTACAATAAGAGAATTGTAATTAATATTGTGAAAATAAATGGTGCCAAAGTGCTTATCTGTAATGCATACTTCTTGTGGTCGATAGTCCTTTTAAATCCTGCAATCTTATTATATTCTTCTATTTCCTTTTCACAATTTGCAATTTTAAAAGTCGTGTTTCTCAAATAATTCATTCTTTTGATTAAATATCTTCTTTTCTTAATGATTGTGTATTGAAGTATTGAGAAGAATAGTCCAAATAAGATCAATATCAATAAAACGAATACAATTAGATTCTTCTCACTTGATATTTCATTTTTGTTCGGTATGTCTTGAAACTTTAAGACAAAACCGACTACAAAAATTGAAATAATTGTGACGTAAAATTTTGCGACTTCAAGACTTTGCTGAAAGGAAAACTTATAATTCTCAAAAGTCAATTTATATTCCTCAATTAATAGTTCCGTTTTGTCCATACTATTGTGGTTTATAAACAAATATTTGTTTTTTGTTTTTCAATGCTGCATAACGTTCCGGGGCTTTGCAGCGGGCGGGTTTTTAATTGTCCTGCCGTGTCCACCCGTCCATAAAATTAATTAATTTTCCATTCGTTTCAAATTTTTCCCGCACCCGCCTGATGCAAAGCCCCTGTTACCAACTGGGCTAATTAATTATTTTTCATTAAGATCCTTCTCTACCTTGGCATAACCAATGATATATAATACCATTTTTATTTACATAAAACATTCTTGAACGTGTCACAGCCCTGTTTTGAGGTGTAGTATAATATAAGTTTGGATTATAAGGTTGATTATAGACTTGACCAGGTATTTGAGGAAAAGTAACTGTACGGTCATAAATTAAAATCTCACCACCTTGTCCATCATCTGTTGTTTTTGTTGGTGGCCCCCATTGCTGAATTAATTGAGCTTTTGTTGAGCCCATCCAAGAATCCATAGCCTTTTTTTCTGCTTCTTGCCATTCTTGAGTATCATTCTCCGATGTGGATTCCTTAGCAGTTTCACTACCTAATGCTAAGATTAAAAAACTAATTAACACAATGGCTTGAATAGCCCATGTTTTTTTTATATTTTTCATGACAACTAAATTTGATTATGAAAAAAAATATAATAAGTACTATAAAGAAAATTGCTAAATCAATAATGTCAAATGTTCCTTTGATAAAATGAAAAAATTGCATGATTTCTAAAGTAAAAGGCAATAAGATTGATAAAAGCAATAGTAGTCGGCTAAAGTGCGATAATGGGTTGTAAAAATAAAATTGAATTAATAATAAAGAAAAAAACCAAAGCCCATCTGGTAAATTGTAAATCAAAAAGGAATTTACATTATCCTCAATCAATGGAATTCTAAAAAAATCTAAGATGATATTTAATAAGGTGGATTTTTGAAACAATGAAAAAAGCAATATGTCATCACGAAATAATAAGTAAATTATTATTCCAATTAAAAGAAAAACTGACCCTATTATTAAAAAACTTTTTTTCAAGATTATTCTTTTCCTCTTTTTTCTTTGTCAACTAATGCGTTTAATTGACGAATGAATTCATTTTGATCCTGAAATAACTTTTTAAAGATTTCGTCCTTATGATTTATTGCATGAATGTAGGATTCGCCATGCTCATTCAATAAAAAGTCATTAATTCTATAAATTAATTGTCCAAGATTAACCTGATTGGCTAACATAAGTTCAAGGATTTCCCGGTCACTCATTTCATTAATTTTTTTCATATTTTTTTTTTAGACACTATTGATATTATAAAAATACAAGCTATTGATTTCATAAGTGTAAATTTTTATAATCTTATTATTTAATATTTTAACAACTGTGCATAGTATTTATTTTCTGAATGTTGTCAATAAGAATGGACATCTATTTGTTTAGGCAAATTGATTTGAATTAAAATCGGTAATCATAGCATCATAAACTTTTCCCAATTCTGACATTTCAGTTGTCTTTAGTTGCAGAAGTGTAAAAGAGTCAATGATTACTTTATTGATAAAGCTATATGATTGAACAAGTCTGAAAGTTATATCCTCAAGACTGTTTATTTTTTCGTTTGACATAATTTTAGTCAACAATCCAAAATGCTCATATTTGCTGTAATGTAAATATAGGTAATAGACAGGTGCATATTTCTTTAAAATAAGACTTTTCTTTACAGTATCAAATAAAGATGAAGCAGAAGGAAATTTATATTTGTTTGTCTCTAGGAAAATATCTTTTTTGAAGATGTCTAAACAAATTTTCTCAAAACGGTTATGAATATTTTTGTGTTGGTAATCTTTGATATAAGAATCATTTAAAAATCTATCTGACTCCTTTACATAATGAATGATGTTATCGGCTAAATATTGTTCAGTTTTTTGAGTCAATAATGTCCAATCAAAACTCTCTGTTTCAATAAGATGTTTAATAAAATCATCAATTATATATTCAAAGGATAAGATGTCAAGAAGTGCAGGTCTAAGAAGTAAACCTATCTGCATTTCATATGAGCTATCTTTTTTCAAATCGTCAATATAAAAATTAGTCGATTTTACTAAATTAGAAAACCTTTTAATTAACTCATAAGTCACAAAGTGAATAGAGTTAACGTCATGACGTTTCGCGTCAAATGTGTTTACAGTTGCTAGTGCGATATCATACGTCTTGAAATTCAAATCCTTCAAGATGTCGAGCTTTTCCTGTAAACTTGTTTTCATTTTATTGTTATTTAGGTCGTGTGAATCTTATCTGCCTTGTTGGTAACGGACAGCGGTATGTTTTGTTGCCGATTTCGGAGTACGTCACTGTCAAACCATGATTAAGTTTGAAGCGAGCCACAACCGTTGATTTCAGCACTATCTCGGCAATAAAATATACCGCATGTTATGCGTTCGTGCTTTTAGTCCTGCAAAAATAATATTTCATAGGAGGCACAAAATTGAGTCAAAGCGTTATGAACTAATCACATTTTTACAAAGTACTATGAAAATAATTTATTTAATCAGTTTCTTTATGGCATCTTTTGTCTTGCGAGTATTATATTCTATGTCAATGAAAACATAAATAAGATTGGAGAATGCAAGCAAGGGCAAGGCAATTATAACACTTACAACTAATGATACAAATCCAATCAGAACCTGTTCTTTTGTGGCTAAAAAAATCATTGCAATAATTCCAATCACTATCACAATATACCCGAGAATAGAAATTAATCCGATTATTGTTTTTAATGCAGTATATCTACTTGGTTCAATATCTGTTTCTTTTTTTATGCTTTCAATTTCCTTTTCGGAAAATTCATTTTTTGAATCTGATTTTTCAGTAAGATTGTCATTAAATGAAAAATTCATTAGGTCTTCAAAATCCTTAGATTCTGATTTTGAAAGTTCTCTTGAATTTAGTTCATCAATAATACAACTAAGAAAGTCAGGGTCAATATTGGATTCTCCTGTTTGTCCAAGTCTAAGAAGTTCAAGTAAAGCTTTTACTGTTTTCCCTCTTAATGAATCGATAAATTGTTTTTTGTTCATTGTCAGTCAATTTTTTGATTTGTGCTTACTCTCTTATCGGTTTTCGGCAATCCCGTTTAGCATGACGCATAACGATTGTGCTTCTGTATTACTGTTATTTTTACTTTATTTTCAGAGTGGCAGTTATCTGATTTTCGGGTTTTAAATATTTAAAGATTAGTCTTTTAATTTTTTATTAAATCCAATTGTAAGCGTTTGTAAATGGTTGCGAGCGATAAAAAGTTTATATAATGTTTCGGACAAATATATAAATAAATATTTGGTAGAAAAATAATTTAACGGAATTTTTTTAGGGAAAAAATGTATGCGTTAGAAACGTGCGCGTACTGGGCGGTCGTAGTTTCAAACTACGAACAACCGGGCAACTGGTAAATAGTTTTCAGACAAGGCCCACACAGTTTTTTGCGCGGCAGCAACAGATTTTTTTGTAAATTAGCCGTCTTGTTTTCAACCAGGCATGATACGAAAAGAAACGATACAGAACATCCTTGATGCAGCCAAAATAGATGAGGTTGTCGGGGAATTTGTGTCGCTGAAAAAAAGAGGTGTCAATTACATCGGCCTGTGCCCGTTCCACAACGAAAAAACACCGTCGTTTACCGTGTCGCCTGCCAAAGGTTTTTTTCATTGTTTTGGCTGCGGCAAAGGAGGCGGGCCCGTGGATTTTATCATGGAACACGAACACATGAGCTATCCTGATGCCTTAAAATACCTTGCCGGGAAATACAATATCGAGATTGCCGATACGGTTCAGACCGAGGAAGAAAAGATCATGCAGTCGGAACTGGAAGCGCTGTATAACCTGGTGGCTTATGCTCAGAAACATTTTACGGATAATCTTCACAACACCGAAGGCGGCAGGGCTATAGGGCTGAGCTATTTTAACGAGCGGGGCTTCAGCCCCTCCGTTATTAAAAAGTTTCAGCTTGGCTTTTCTCCTGCTTCATGGGATGATTTTACAAAGAATGCGCTGGAGAATGGTTATAAAAAAGAATACCTTGTCAAAACAGGCCTTTCGATACAAAAAGATGACGGCACGCTTTACGACCGCTTCCGCGACAGGGTGATATTCCCTTTTCACAACCTCAGCGGCAGGGTCATCGGATTCACCAGCAGGATACTGACTTCGGACAAAAACAAACCTAAGTATGTAAACTCCCCCGAATCGGAAATCTACAATAAAAGCAGAGCACTGTACGGAATTTTCCTTGCCAAAACGGCGATCATCTCCAACGAGAATTGCTACCTTGTAGAAGGCAATACCGACGTGATCTCCCTGTTCCAGGCTGGCGTTGAAAATGTGGTGGCCTCTTCGGGAACAGCGCTGACAACGGAACAGATCAGGCTGATTAAAAAATTCACGAATAACATCACCATTTTGTATGATGGCGATGCCGCAGGGCTCAAGGCCTCGCTCAGGGGTGTCGACATGATACTTGAAGAAGGCCTGAATGTAAAAGTTGTGATCTTTCCGGAAAACGAAGATCCTGACTCGTATGCACGAAAACATGATGCTATCGAGATAAAAAAGTTCATCAAAGAAGGTGCGACAAATTTCATTATTTTCAAGGCCAAACTCCTGCTCGAAGAGAGTAAAAACGACCCTATAAAAAGAGCGGAACTCATTAAAGAGATCGTCAGGACCATTTCACTTATTCCGGAACCCATCCACCGCAGTGTTTACATAAAAGAATGCAGCGAAGTGATGAAGATACAGGAACAATCGCTGATCAACGAGCTCAACAAACAAATGAGAAAAAAGATCAAGAAAGATGTTTCCCGGTTTGAAGACAGAGAAGATGACGACACCCTGATCCCTGAGCCAACAGATTATTCCGCCGAAAAGCAACTTCTTGAGGAACCGTATGAAATTAAATCCTATGAAAAATATCTGCTGTGGATAATTTTAAACTATGGTGGTTTAGAACTTCTGACAGAAAATGAAATACCTGACAGTCCCGGGCATACCGAGACAGTTCCCGTGAGTGTTGCTGATTATATTTCACAGATACTTGCCAATGATGATTTCAAATTCAGCACTGCTGAATATCAACAGATCTATGATGAGTATTTAGAAAATATTTCAAAGACCGAAGGCGCCGATATGCAATATTTCATCACCCACCCCAAAGAAAACATCTCAAAAATAGTCATAGAGATATTAAGCCAGAAGTACGAGCTCAGCAGGTACTGGCATGATAAGTACAAAATTTCTACCCCGAGGCACGAGGATGAAGACAGGACCATTCTGACCAATGATATTTCAAAAACCATTAATACTATTAATTTAAAAATTGTCGGTAAAGAGATGGCGGAAATTCATGAACAGATAAAAAAAATGCAAAAGGAAGAACCAGACAACACCGATATCATGATGCTTTTGGCAAAATACAACAAGAAACAAATGATCATGTCAAAAATAAGTTCGCGACTTGGTATCGTGATCAATAAATTATTTTAAAAATTCATTCAAAAGTTTTCTCAGTCAAGTTTAAGTTTTATGTGCGGCATTTCAGGTTTTTATTCATCAGCTACCATTTTTTCAAACGACGATCTGATCAGGATGACGGATGCCATGACACATCGCGGGCCTGATGCCAGCGGATATTTTTATGAGGGATACATCGGGCTGGGGCACAGACGGCTCAGCATCATCGACCTTTCTGCCGCTGCCAACCTGCCGATGTTTTCGCAGGACAATAATTTTGCGATTGTTTTCAATGGAGAAATCTATAATTTTCAGGAAATAAAAAAAGAACTTCTTGCGGAAAAATCAATACATTTTAAGACCAGTTCAGATACGGAGGTCGTTCTTGAAGCCTTTATCCACTGGGGTGTTGATTTTGTTCAGCAACTTAACGGCATGTTTGCCATCGCAATCTTCGACAAAAACAACAAAAACTTGTACCTTTTCAGAGACAGGATCGGGATAAAGCCCATTTATTACTACTGGGACGGGCAAAATTTTGCGTTTGCATCAGAGCTAAAATCATTGGTGAAAATTGAGCCGATCCGAAAGAATATTCAATTAAACTACACGGCTGTCAATGAATTTTTGCACCTTGGCTATATTCCGGAACCTCATTCTATTTATGATAAAATCTATAAATTCCCGGCAGGCAGCTATGCCATTGTAAACAGCTCCGGCATTGCGTTTCACGAATACTGGAACATAGAATCAAAAATTAATTCAGACAGAATTACTGACGAAGGAGAAGCCAAAGCAAGGCTTAAAGAGTTGCTGACAAGCTCCGTAAAATACCGTATGATCTGCGACGTTCCGTTCGGTACTTTTTTAAGCGGCGGCATCGACTCAAGCCTTGTTACAGCCATCGCCCAAAGCCTGAGTTCCGAGCCGGTAAAAACTTTTTCAATAGGCTTTGAAGAATCACAATTTAATGAGCGAAAATATGCAAGAGCCGTCGCTGATCATCTCGGCACCAATCACCATGAAATGGTGGTGACAGAAAAAGATGCGATGGCCTTAATACCGGAGCTCACCGATGTTTATGATGAGCCATACGCTGATTCTTCGGCTATCCCTACCATGATCGTTTCGAGACTGGCCCGTAAATATGTTACCATGACCTTATCGGGTGATGGCGGTGACGAATTGTTTTTGGGCTACGGCGCTTATAAATGGGCCAACAGGCTGAACAACCCGTTGCTGAAGGTGTTTCACAAGCCCGTTCATTCCTGTTTCTCCAGGCTCGGAAACCGTTTTCAGCGAGTAGGTTATCTGTTTGACTATACAGATTTCAGCAAGATAAAAAGCCATATTTTCTCACAGGAAAATTTACTTTTTGCCGCTCAGGAGATATCCGCGTTGTTACATCCTGATTTACGCCGGGAACTAATGCTAAAAGATGATTTCGGCCACCTGCCCCTGACACCAGCGGAGGCGCAGTCGCTTTTTGACCTGCATTATTACCTGAAAGACGACCTGCTGGTAAAAGTGGATCGCGCCACCATGAAATATTCGCTTGAAACCCGTGTCCCAATTCTGGATTACCGCATTGTTGAATTTGCATATAATCTTCCTGAAAAACTAAAGTTGAAGGGTGATATTCAAAAATATCTGCTTAAAGAAGTTTTATACGATTATATTCCTGCTTCTTATTTTGACCGGCCGAAATGGGGGTTTTCCATACCCTTAAGAAAATGGTTAATGACTGATCTGAAATACCTTGTTGATGAAAACCTTTCAGAAGAAAAAATCCGCAAACATAATTTAATGGAATACAAGCCAATTGCAGAATTAAAGGAGCGTTTCTTTAATAAAAACCAGGATTTTTTGAATACCCGGCTGTGGCAGCTGGTCGTGCTGAATAATTTTCTTGACAGGGAATTGATGTAAATAATGCCGCCCCGATGGGGCTACCATAATGACGCCCCGATGGGGCTACCATATTGACGCCACCGATGGGGATACCATAATGACGCCCCCGATGGGGATACCATATTGACGCCCCCGATGGGGATACCATAATGACGCCCCCGATGGGGATACCATATTGACGCCCCCGATGGGCTACCATAATGACGCCCCGATGGGGCTACCATATTGACGCCCCGATGGGGCTGGCATAATGACGCCCCGGATGGGGATACCATAATGACGCCCCGGATGGGGATACCATATTGACGCCACCGATGGGGATACCATATTGACGCCCCGATGGGCTACCATATTGACGCCCCGATGGGGATACCATATTGACGCCACCGATGGGGCTATTAAATCAGTTGAAATTCGTCCCAGTCGGGCGCTACGTTGAATTTGTCGCGGTATTGAAGGAGTTCTGACTTTTTCAGCATGATGGTTTTCACATCCTCGGTATGGTCAGCCATTTCGCAAAGTGTTTCACCTCTCGGGCTTATGATCATGGAATTGCCTGAATGACGGGTTCCCCGGCCATCGCCACCTATCCTGTTCACGCCAACCACATAAGAAAGATTTTCTATGGCACGTGCTTTCAGCAAGGTTTGCCAGTGAAGTTTTCTGGCTTCCGGCCAGTTGGCAATATAGATCAGCACATCGTATTGAAAATGGCCATTATTATAATTGTTTTTTGCCCAGACAGGAAATCTCAGGTCATAACATATCATAGGGCAAATATTCCAGCCATTGAGTTCAACAATAATTTTTTCAGTACCGGCTTTAAAAAAATTATGTTCGTTTCCGAACCTGAATAAATGGCGTTTGTCATAGGTGTTATAAGTCCCGTCGGGCTTCATCCACACCAGCCTGTTGTAAAAAGCCTCTTTGTTTTTAAAAATAAAACTTCCGGAAATCACGGAATTCAGGCTTATGGCTTTTTCTTTCATCCACAATAAAACCGTGCCGTCCATTTCCTCCGCAAACTGCTGCACATCCATGGTAAAAGCAGTGCTGAACATTTCGGGAAGCACGATTACATCCTGACAATTTTTGAGTGGTTCCAGTTTCTTATCAAAATTATCGAGATTTTTCAGGGGTTGCTCCCAGGCCAGATCGCTCTGTACGATGGTGATGGTTATATCTTGCATAATATTTCAGCAGCTTTTTCAAGGGTTTCTTCTTTTTTTGCAAAACAAAAACGGAGTACGTTATTATTGACAGGCTTATGATAAAAAACTGAAACAGGAATGGAGGCTATTTTAAAATCTCTGGTCAGACGCATGGCAAATTCCGGTTCTTTCTCGTCGGACATATCGCTGTAGTCGAGTAACTGGAAATAAGTGCCATAGGAAGGGATTATCTTGAAACGTGATCCGGAAATAAGCTTCACAAAATAGTCTCTTTTCTTCTGATAAAAATCATTCAAATACGTATAATTTTCTTTGTCGGTTAAAAATTCAGCAATGGCATATTGAACAGGTGTGTTACAAGCAAAGACAATAAACTGATGAGCTTTTCTGAATTCATTCATCAGGTTTTCCGGCGCCATGCAATAGCCCATTTTCCATCCGGTGGCATGGAATGTCTTGCCAAAAGATCCGATGACCAGGCTGCGCTCAACCAGTTCAGGATAACGGCAAACACTCTCGTGCACCAGGTTGTCAAATATCAGGTGTTCATAAACCTCATCGCTGAGAATCAGGATATCTGAATCGCGTGTGATTTTTTGCAGGGCTTCAAGGTCTTGTTTTTTCAGTATGCTTCCTGTAGGGTTGTGCGGTGTGTTTATGATGATCATCTTTGTTTTATGAGAGATCAGTTTTTTTACGTCGTCCCAGTCAATATGGTAATCGGGATATTTCAGCGTGGCATATTTCAATACGCCGCCATTAAGTTTTACTGCCGGACCGTACAAATCATAAGCCGGTTCAAAAATTATGACCTCATCCCCTTCCCTGACAAATGCAGTAATTGCCGCATACAAGGCTTCTGTTGCGCCCGCTGTAACCGTGATCTCCGATACGGGATCGTAGGTAAGGCCGTAGGTGTCATGTATTTTTCGGGAAATTGCTGCTCTTAATCCGGGAACGCCCTGCATAGGAGCATATTGATTGTAGCCTTTTTTCATATATTTATGCACCAGGTCAATTATTTCTGAAGCAATATCGAAATCAGGAAATCCCTGCGAAAGGTTTATAGCATTAAATTCATTAGCCATCTGCGACATGACAGCAAAAATGCTATTGCCCATCTGAGGTAGTTTTGAGACAATATTGTTTTTGAAAACAGGCATATGTTTAGAATTAAAGATTAGCACAAATATATATTTTTTAGCTTAAAAATAAAAAACATAATTTTTTTGTGAATTATAAACCAGTGATTACTATTTTTACTAAAATTTTCAAATCAATATTATGATAAAGCCAATTGACAAATCAAAAACCATTGACAAGGTAAATTTTAAAAACAAAAAAGTGCTGATCCGTGTTGATTTTAATGTGCCATTAGATCAAAACCGGCAGATCACCGATGATACACGAATAAGAGAATCCATTCCAACCATTGAGAGAGTGTTGAATGACGGCGGCACAGTAATTCTCATGTCGCATCTTGGCCGTCCCAAAGGAGGTTACGAGCAGGATTATTCGCTGACGCCTGTTGTTCCCCGTTTATCAAAATTACTGAAGCGGAATATTATTTTCACCCGGGATTTGTTCGGCCCGAAAACTTTTGAAGTATGCGGTGCCCTAAAACCCGGCGATGTCGTCCTACTGGAAAACCTGAGGTTTTATCCTGAAGAAGAACAAGGCGATAAAAATTTCGCCAAACAGTTAGCTTCTTTGGGGGATATTTATATCAATGATGCTTTTGCCACTGCACACCGCAAACACGCATCTACCGCCACCATCGCGGAATTTTTTCCCAATAACAAGTATTTCGGATTATTACTTGCCAACGAACTAAAAAATTTAAATTTCATCCTACATGAAGCAAAATCGCCATTTACAGCCATTATCGGAGGGGCCAAGGTTTCTTCAAAAATATCTATAATAAAAAATCTCATCAACAAAGTTGACAACATCATTATTGGCGGAGGGATGGCTTTTACTTTTATCAAGGCTTTCGGAGGAGAAGTCGGCGGCTCCCTTGTTGAAGATAATAAAATCCCTGAAGTGAAAGAAATGGTGCAGGAAATGATGCTGAAAGGTGTTAATCTTTACATCCCTACTGATGCCATTATTGCTGATGGCTTTTATGATGAAGCAAACTATAAGGAAAGTCAGGCGGATGCCATTCATAAAAACTGGATGGGCCTTGACATAGGCAAAAAAACATGCCGCCGTTTTGCAGAGATCATCAACGATTCAGAAACAATTATCTGGAACGGGCCGATGGGTGTTTTCGAGCTTCCGCATTTTAAACAGGGTACCAAGGCTATTGCAATTGCTGTTGCCAGTGCAACCATCAAGGGATCGTTTTCGCTCATAGGCGGCGGCGACTCTGTAGCAGCTATCAACCAATACAACCTTGCCGATCAGATAAGCTATGTTTCGACCGGTGGCGGCGCCATGCTTGAATATTTGGAGGGGCGGGAACTGCCGGGCGTAAAAGCAATAATGGAAGATTAATTAGAGTTTGTCCATAATGTCCGATTTCTTCCCCGCCTGAATGACCCAGTCGGGCAGGCCTCGAACTCGAACATTCTGGTTCAAACTCTGACATTACGGACAGACACTAATTACGGATATTCCTCCGGATTTTTTCCTGGGGGATACTATCTTTCTTTATTTGCCTGCCATTTCACAATTTCAGACTTTATTCTTGGAATGCAAATCGGTGCAATACTGCTGACTGGTTTATAAAGCAGGGATTTTTCTTTCGCTTGTTTTGTAATCGCCCTCTCGTTAATATCGTATCGTTGAAAGAGAAAAAAAACCACACTTAAAACAAATGCAATTTTTAAAGCAGAAAATAAAGCCCCGAGAATTTTATTGACAAAACTTAATGCCACCAGGTCAACCATCTTTTCAATAGCTTTAGCAATAATGCGGGTAACAATGATAACACCAATAAAAATCAGGGTAAAAGCCACGGCTTTCGTGTAGGCCTCATTCATCCCCAAATTTTTGATAAGCAGGCCGGCCACAAAATCAGAAAAATAAATTCCGGCAAAAACTCCGGTAAAAAGTGAGGCAAGCATCGCCAATTCAATGATGAGGCCTTTTCGCAAGCCTCTGAAGATGGCTATGCCCAAGGGAATAGCAATAACGATATCGAGGTAATTCATGATTATTTTTTTAGCCGGCGGGTAAGCTCCGTGGCGTAAACAAAGTTGTTCAGCTCTTGATTGTTGGTATCCAGAATTTCGTGCTTGTCGCCCACCCACCATAATTTTCCGCTGTAAATAAATGCGATCTTATCTCCGATCTCAATTACCGAGTTCATATCGTGAGTATTGATTACCGTCGTCATCTGGTATTCTTGTGTAATCTCGCTGATGAGATTATCGATCAGAATGGACGTTTTGGGATCGAGGCCGGAATTGGGTTCGTCGCAAAACAAATAGCTCGGATTCATTGAAATGGCACGGGCTATAGCTACGCGTTTTTTCATTCCGCCACTTAATTCTGCCGGGAATAATTTGTTTACGTTCTCAAGGTTGACGCGTTTAAGACAAAAATTTACCCTGTCGCGTTTTTCTTCCATTGATCTGTTTGTGAACATGGTCAGGGGGAACATGACATTTTCTTCCACATCCATTGAATCAAACAAAGCGCCGCCCTGAAACATCATGCCGATTTCCTGCCTGATTATTTTTCTATCTTTGAAAGCCATCCCTGTAAACTGGCGATCGTCATACAGGATTTGTCCCGAATCAACTTCCAATAGTCCGACAAGACATTTCATCAGCACCGTTTTTCCTGAACCACTCGGGCCAATGATCAGATTGGTCATTCCCCGTTCGAAAGTTACATTGATATCTGTTATAACCTTGTGATCGGTAAATCCTTTTGATATGTTCCTTGTTTCGATCATCCTATAACATCAATTGTGTAATGACAAGATTAAACAGAATAATGAGAATACTGCTCATTACCACAGCTTTTGTACTGGCGCGTCCGACCTCCAATGCCCCGCCATACGCATAAAAACCGTAAAAACCGGAAACAGAGGTAATGATCAGCGAGAAAGCAATAGTTTTAACGATAGAATAAAAAATTTCAAAAGGAATTAAATCAAGAGTAATCCCGTCGTAATAGGCCGAAACTGTAACGACATTCATCCAGGCAGCGGCAAACCATCCACCAAGGATTCCGAGGAACATACTGATCACAACGAGAACCGGGAATATCAGTACTCCGGCAACAATTTTGGGTAAAATGAGAAAATTAGCAGAATTGATACCCATAACCTCTATGGCATCAATTTGTTCGGTAACACGCATGGTTCCTATCTCGGATGCTATTCGTGAGCCTACTTTTCCGGCAAGGATAAGGCAAATAATTGTATTTGAAAATTCAAGAATTATTGATTCCCGGGTTGTAAATCCGACAGTGTATTCTGGGATCCAGGCGCTTGTAGTATTATAGCCTGTCTGAATTGCCACTACCGCACCCATAAACACAGAAATAATGGCAACGATACCCAACGAATCAATACCAAGATTATCGATTTCTGTCATTATTTGATTTCGAAAAACCGGGCCTCTTTCAGGTTTTTCAAGCACCTTTTTCATCAACATGACGTATTTCCCGATAGTAGTTAACGCCTTTTTCAAACCGGTCGATATTAATTTTTGCGAATTTAAGCAATAATTTGAAATCTATGAGCAATATTTGTTTAATGGATTTTTACAATTTCACTTAAAAGTTTTTCATAGTAAGGGATACGAATCATTCCAATTTACACATTGAAAAATTTTTGATGGATTACGTCAGAAAAAATATCGCTATTAAATGCCTGTCAGTAAACTATGCGCTTTAAGCAAAAAATACTCCGGCTGGGCATAAAATGTTTCCGACAAATAAAACTGCCTGGAAGCAATTACTAAATCGGGATAATTTTACTTGCAATACTACGTTTTTTATGATAAATTTTGTGCTTAAAAAAAATTACTATAAATTTGTATAAAAAAACAACAGATGAAAGTGTTCAGGGTGGGCTTGTCTTGTTTAATACTTGTTTTACTGGCACTTACTGTCAATTCATGCAAAACACCAAGAAAACACAAATGCAAAGACTGTCCCACATTTACACACATTGAAAATTGTAAATTACAACCCAATGATTTATATGAAACTTAACAAGATCTTTATCCTTTTGCTGCTTGTAATAATTGTTGTTATTTCATCGTGTGCATCAAAAAAACACCGATATAATCAATGTCCGTCTTTCAGCAATAAAATTGAAAACACAGATAAGCCTCACCACATTGGATAAAGAGCGGCTTGTTCCTTACATACCCGAATCCAGTATTGACGTTGTTTGCAACTGGCTCAATACCTATCCTGTTCAGCTCCGCATTTCAAGAGACCGATCAACCAAGTCAGGAGATTTCCGTCCCTCTGACCGGATTACGCCATATCACAGAATCAGCGTAAACCACAACCTGAATAAATATGCATTTCTCATTACGCTTACTCATGAATATGCACATTTGATCACATGGAATACGTATAAAAGAAAGGCAAAGCCTCACGGAGATGAGTGGAGGAACAATTACCGGACATTAATATTTTGTCTGATAGAAAAAAATGTTTTTCCAAAGGAAATTGAACATGCCCTGATAAAAATTTTTGTGAAAAACGGCGAACCGGCCCACGCATCAGAATTTAACCTTACGATGGTCTTGTCAACATACGATACAGGTCCCGATACTGCCATACAATTTCTGGATGAACTTGTTTTTGACACCATTTTTGCTATTCGTAACGGAAAAGTTTTTCGAAAAGGTGAAAAAATACGGACACGTTATAAATGTTATTGCCTGAATAATAAACGATGGTATTTGATCAGCCCGGCCATGCGGGTAAAAGCTATCAGTAATGCTTTGGATTTTTCATAAAAAGGCTTTTATGAACAAGCTATTTTAGAACACTGTTGTCAGTAAAAAAATTATGAATTTATAAAAAAGCCCTATTAGAAGTGATTTCATGCAGTGGTCCTTACTTTTTTTCATTTAACGAATTGCTTTTCATCAATTTATTTTACCTCGTTCCTAAAGGATGTAAATTGATGAAAATCAATTCTTCTTTTTAGGATAAGAGGAAAAAAGGAATAAAAATATTTACATCCTTTAATAAGCATAAATTTTATCGGACAGTAGTGATTTTAGAACAAAAAATAGATGCATAATCAATTATATTTTAATATTTTTGCCAAAAAAATTCTAAACTAAAAAACATAAAATGAACAACAACTATTGCGTGATCATGGCGGGGGGAATTGGTTCGCGTTTCTGGCCTATGAGCCGTACATCTCATCCGAAACAATTCATTGATATTCTCGGTACTGGTGAAACCCTTATTCAGCAAACTTTCAAGCGTTTTGAAAAAATAATCCCCAGGGAAAATATTTACATCGTAACTAACGAAAAATATGCCGGCCTCGTTAAGGAACAAATACCTGCAATCAATGACAGTCAGATTATTTCGGAACCTTCGCGCCGGAATACCGCCCCTTGTATCGCTTACGCATGTTATAAAATTAATGACCTGGATCCCGATGCCAATGTGGTGGTTGCCCCGTCTGATCACATCATACTTAATGAGGAATCTTTTACGGGAGTTATTTCTTCGGCGCTGAACGCTGCCTCCCAAAACGATTGGCTCTTGACTCTGGGTATAACCCCAAGCAGGCCGGATACAGGATACGGATATATTCAGTTTAAAGATACTGATGCTTATCCGGAAGACACACGATTAAAAAAGGTAAAAACTTTTACAGAAAAGCCTGCCCTTGAAATGGCAAAACAATTTCTTGAAAGCGGTGATTTTTTATGGAATTCAGGAATTTTCGTCTGGTCGATAAAAAGCATTTTGCATGCATTTGAAATCCATTTGCCGGAAATTAAGGAGTCTTTCGAAAAAGGAATTGGTATCTATAACACTGATAAAGAATCAGAATTCATACAACAGGTTTACATTACATGCAAAAGCATTTCAATAGATTTCGGGGTAATGGAAAAAGCAAATAACGTATATGTTTTATGTTCAGATTTCGGATGGTCTGACCTTGGAACCTGGGGCTCATTATATGAAAACAGACAAAAGAATGATGCCGGAAATGCCATCGTCGGAAAAGACGTAATCATGTACGACAGCCACAATTGCATAGTAAACATGCCGGAAAACAAACTGGTGGTCTTACAGGGACTGGATGACTATATTGTTGTTGAGTCGGGAAACGTACTGTTAATCTGCCGCAAAGACGACGAACAGCAGATCCGGAATTTCGTGAATGATGTCAGGTTAAAGATTGAAAAGGGGGAACAGTATATATAATTGGGAGATTGGGAGATTGGGCCATTAGTCATTAGGCATTAGGCATTAGGCATTGGGAGATTGGGGAGATTAAGAGATTAAGAGATTAATCGAGTAGGTAGGGGGATTGCTCCCCCGCCCTCTCACACCACCGTGCATACTTTCGTACACGGCGGTTTCTTTAAATTGTATAAACGTTCATAATTTAATGCAAGACTAAATAAGCCTTGTTTTT
>Ga0209099_1002117_pt1 | contig 18183 bp, 16 predicted proteins | sample AD_JPNHW2_MetaG_FD_184430 | JGI IMG/M metagenome (GOLD analysis project Ga0209099, IMG submission 184430) | Active sludge microbial communities of municipal wastewater-treating anaerobic digesters from Japan - AD_JPNHW2_MetaG (SPAdes) (version 2) | ecosystem: Engineered > Bioreactor > Anaerobic... | reverse complement strand
CCGTTCTTTGAGTTTCTTCAGTGCATAGCGCACCGTACGGGGCGCAAGATGGGTCTTCTGCACGAGGTCCTTGTGGGTCATCGCACCGCCCATATCCAGTATCTCCAGTACCGTCTTTGATGACGGTGGTAGTTGTGTAGGATACATACACCAATGTTAACAGTGTTAACATATCAAGCTATCGATCATTTAAACCCCCGTTCTCAATATTCATGCATGTTCGAGCGCCAGGAGCGGATGGCGATCCTCCTGCTGGTTGGTGTTGCCATTGCGGTGATCGTGGCTCATGCCGTTCTGGCAGGTCTCGGGAAACAGCCGTTTGCGCGACCGTTCACCAACAGTTCACCGGATGGCGAACTGGTGGTCGTGGAAGGGCAGATCGATCAGATAACGCTCATAAAAAATGGCGGGCATATGACCTTGAGTGTGAATAACCTCTCCATTTTCCTGCCGGCTCAGATTGTACAGGCAGTGTCACTGCAGAAAGGTGACAGGATATCAGTATACGGGATTGTCCAGACCTATCGCGGAAAAAAAGAGATTGTCGTGAGCGCTGCTGAGGATGTCCGCATTCTGCCTGTGAAATCCCCGTGAAAAATGGGTCCTCACCACCTCCGCTGAACCCCGAACAGAGCCCTGATGTTTTCGTTTTTTTAGATTATACTCCCCGACGTTTCAATGGGGGAGACACGTAAACCGAAAAGCGGATTCAATCGTCCTGATCATGTTCCAGTTCCGGCAATCGATGCAAGCGCGGCCTGTGCAGCCTCCCGCACCTCTCCATCCGCATCCTTAAGGGATTCTGTCAGGCCGGGGATAGCGCGTTTATCCGCTATGTTACCCAGTGCCCATGCCGCGTTTTTCCGGACCATTTTCTTGCTGTCCTTCAGGAGCAGGATCAATGACCCGACTGCACGCGGGTCGCGGAGTTTTCCCAGCCCCCACGCAGCACCGACACGGAGCCATTTATCTTCAGATTTAAGCACATCGAGGAGAGGCCCGACCGCTCGTAGGTCACCAATTTTCCCCAGGGATTTTGCTGCAAGCCACTGGACATCGACAAACGGGTCCCTGAGTGCTTCGATAAGTGGTTCAACCGCCGCAGGATCACGTAAATCCCCCAATGCTTCTGCTGCCCGCCACCGGAAATTCAGGTTTTTATCCTTCAGGAGCTGGATATACCCGGCTACCCTCTTCGTATGCCGCTCTTCATTAGCTGCAATCTCCTCGGGTGTCGGCTCCCGTGTCGGTTCAGGAATTGAAAACGGCGGTTCGGCATCCCCCATACATATCTCTTAAGCCACCCATACGTGGTACCGCACTATTAAGGTTTTCCCAGAATATCTGAATGAATGAAACCCTGAAAAATGGCCAATCTGAAAAAACATCAGTAAAAACAGGGAGATCTGTCTGGTTCGGGCAGTGTGGACTCCTATTATCGGGTGTGGGGCAATATTTCCAGGGTCACGGAAAAATTTTTTACAGTATGGGTGAGGACACCCATGCTGATAACGTCAACATCGAGTGCCGCATATTCCGGCAACGAGGTCTCATCGATACCTCCGGATAATTCGATAACGACACGGTCTCGCAAATCGGCGCGTTTCAGGCCGGCAAGGGTTTCCTGAACCCGATGAGGGGTCATGTTGTCGAGCAGGATGATATCTGCACCCTCCTTTGCAGCGATCAGGGCATCATAAGGTGTTTCTACTTCAACTTCGATCATCCTATAGGCTGACACCGCTTTTGCTGCCCGAATGGCATCTTCCAGCGGAACGAGTACAAGATGGTTGTCCTTAATCAGAATTCCGTTGCTCAGGCTCATCCGGTGGGGATCCCCACCGCCCAGCTGCACCGCTTTCTTGTCGAGCGCCCTGAAACCCGGGCTCGTCTTACGGGTGGCTGCGATCCTGCACCGGGAATTTACTGAAGATACTCTGTCCACAAGTTTTCTCGTCTGCGTGGCAATCCCACTCATCCTGCCGATGATGTTGAGTGCAGTCCTTTCCACCAGGAGGATCCCTTTTGCACTGCCTTCAAGCGAGAGAACGGTATCATGCGGAAGGACGGGATCTCCATCCTGTTTTCCCGGCCCGGTTACGACCCCGAAATGCTCAAAGAGGGCTGATGCCTCCCCGATACCGGCGATTATCCCGTCCTGTTCAGCCCGTATCACGGCCCTGCAGGTACAATCCGGGATGACAGCATCCGATGTTATATCACCAAACGGGGAATCCTCTTCAATTAAACGAAGCAGGTACTGTATCGGGACCATACGGGGCATCACGTTATCCTGTTCACGTTCCGACGACAATGGGATCATCCATTTTTTCCAGAAGCGAAAGGATCGAGAGGGCAGCAAGGTAGCTTGTAGCCTGGTTATCGGGCGAAGGCACGTTCGTTACCTGGATGTGTGCCTCACCAAAATCCCCCTCAATGAACAGCTCGTGCACGTTCCGGTCAATTGCCGGGTCCACCCAGAGTTCCACGTCAGTATCTTGGCCGGCAGCCAAGCTCATAGCAACGGACACGTTCACGTTTTTTGGGAAGGCCTTGATACATTCATTGGCTTTTCCTGAGAAGATCAGCCGCCGCTCTTTGGCTTCCATATTAAGGGAAGCCGGGCTTTTAGTTGTCCGGAGGAGGAGGCGGGTGATCTTCGAGATCCTGCCGACCTTCAGGTTATCCAGCCCGAAAATTGCCCCGCTCGGGATGAATACTTTTGTCCCGGATGCGAGCGCTGCCTTCCGGATCTGGTCCCGGAACGCAGGATCGGCAAGTGCACCCACGCTCATGATGATGATGTTCTTATGGTGTGAAAGGACATCCTGTGCATGCATCCAGACCGCAACAACCGATGCTGCCTCGACAACGATATCGATATCTGCATTGATGAAGGATGCAAAATCCCCGTACATCCGTCCTCCCGATATCCTGGCGATCTCCTGCGCCCGCTCGGGCACAACATCATAAACAGCGGCGATCGTAAAACCGGTTGCATGCTCGGCAATAATATGCCCGATATTCCCGCAGCCGAGCAGCCCGATCCTCATCATGATAAACAGATTACCGGTATCATCGGTTAAGCATTGTGCTTGCCCGGCCTCACCGTACCGGTGGAAACCGGCATTATTATGGATGACGATCAATGAATCATCAGGAAATCACATGGAATCTGCCGGGGCCGGTAACCGGGATGAAAAAAACGAAGGGGCTCGGGATCTTCCCAATGCGCTCCGCGACTGTTCCGTCTATATCGAGACCTACGGATGCCGGTACAATTTCGGGGATACTGCCAAACTGGTGGAGGTCCTGAGGCACTATGGCAGTACTGTTGTGGAGAAACCCGATGAAGCAGAGGCCGTCATCGTCAATACCTGTACGGTTGTCGGTTCCACAGAGCGGCGGATGCTCCGCCGGCTTGCAGGGTTCAGGGACAAGGATCTCTATGTAACCGGGTGCATGCCTAACGTCCAGCGCGAGGCGATTTTTGCGATCTGTTCCCCCACCATTATCTCTCCGGACACCATCCACGAGCTGTATCGTTCCGTAGGGACGGTTGCAAAAGGGAGTATTGGGATTGTCCAGCTGGCACAAGGATGTCCCGGGAGCTGTACCTATTGTATTACACGCTTTGCCCGGGGGCCCCTGAAAAGTATTCCGGCAGATGAGATCATCAGGCAGGTACGGGCGTTTGTAACGGCAGGAGCATATGAGATCCAGCTGACTGCCCAGGATGTAAGTTCGTGGGGGATGGATACCGGGGACTCCCTGTCGGAACTGCTCGTGGCTCTTGACAGGATCTCCGGGAATCACCGGATCCGCGTTGGTATGATGAACCCGGCAACCGTGAAGAGGCAGACCGGTCATCTCATCGATGCATTTGCCGGTGAGCATATCTTTAAGTTTATTCACCTGCCGGTCCAGTCCGGATCAGATTCGGTTCTCGCACGCATGGGTAGGGGCTATACTGTTTCGGAGTTCAGGAAGATCGTCAGATCGTTTCGTGAGCAGTATCCCAAAATCACAGTCGCAACGGACATGATTGTTGGTTTTTGTGGTGAAACCGAGGCAGATTTTTCCGCCTCCATTGATCTTATTCAACGGGAGAAACTCTCCAAGGTGAACGTGACCCGGTATTCCCGGCGGCCGTTCACACCCCTTGCACGGGAAAAAGATAATCCAGACCATGTCAAGAAAGACCGCTCCCGCATCATGAATGCCGTTGCCGAAGAGGTGTATACCATCCTCAATGCAGAACAGATCGGGAAGACCATACCCTTCGTGGTCACCGAAATCCTCCGGAAGGGATCGGTCATGGCGCGGTCCCCGGAGTATACCGGGATCGTGATCCGTGAGAACCTGCCGGTCGGTTTTTCGGGAGATGTGGTTCTCAGGCAGGACCGGAAATATTTCTTCATCGGGGAATGCGTCCGCCCTTCCTGCCGGTAACGGAATCTTCATCCGGTTCTGTCGTGAACGTACTCTAATTTCTCTCCGGAAACAGAAACCGAGTGATTTTATAGCCGCAGGAGATACATTCCCTATTCCTGAGTATCATTGAACCGGGACAGGTGACCCTGATGGATGAGATTGAGGCCGGATTTGCAAAAATAATGGAAAAGATCGATGAACTGAAGAAAACTGAGGGTACCCTTGCAGACACTGTCAGGAAGAATGATACAAAACTCCTCTCACGTATGGCGGATTCCGCAATCCCCGTTGTCAAGGCTGTCGGCATCAACATGCTAAAGAAGGGAAAGCAGGACACCAAGGGAGAGATGTATGATCCCCAGTATTACCCGCAGAAGATGATCATTCTCGGGAAAACAGAAACACCGGGGGTTCGTCCTGACAATCCCCAGATGCAGGTCACCGACCAGTTCTGCGTCCTTTCGGAAGACGGTGATTTTTTTGAGCTGATGTACAGTTTCGACGGGTTCCTTACCGATTCCTATCTTAACCCGCTCGATACAAAAAAGGCGATTGACCAGTACGGGTACGATATCATGGTTATGCTCTATACGGCGATGCATGACTATCTGGAAAGTGAAGAAGACCTGATCAAGGCACTTGATGCCGTCATAGGGTACATTTTCGCCCGTGCTCCCTGACCTGTCCGATTCTCCAGTTTTCCTTTTTCAGCAGATCTCCCGTATTAAGGATCAAGGATAATTTTACCGGCGAGCTGAGTGGTTTCCGTTATCGAAATAAGAAAAACCTTGAAAAATTGAATGGGCCCGATGTGATTCGAACACATGACCTCCCGGTTATCAGCCGGGCGCACCACCGGGCTATGCTACGGGCCCAAGAGTTAACCCTGAATTTACCCTAATTACTACTCCATCAGAGTTTTTATAGGTTGTGAATTCAAGACAGAAAGTCTGAATTCATTCAGATAGGGATATGTACCCAAAAACCACGGTACTTGTACGGATCTGGGATCATGGAACGAAAATATCTTCTCGGGAACGAAGCGATAGCACACGCCTGTATCGAATCCGGCGTGGATTTTGTGAGCGGTTACCCCGGCACACCGTCTTCTGAAGTGATCGATACCCTGCGGACCCGGCCGGACCGGACCGCCTACATCGAATGGTCGGTCAATGAAAAAGTAGCGCTTGAAAATGCTCTCGCCGCGGCATGGTGCGGCGTCCGCGCACTCTGCACCATGAAACACGTGGGGCTGAACGTTGCTGCTGACCCGCTCATGACGAGCGCGTATACTGGTGTTACCGGGGGGCTCGTCATCATGAGTGCTGACGACCCGTTCGCCCACAGTTCCCAGAACGAACAGGACAGCCGCTGTTACGCCCATTTCGCCCGGGTGCCCTGTCTCGACCCGGCAAGCGTGCAGGAAGCGCATGACATGATCCCCGAGGCATTCCTGTTATCCGAGGAGCTGGGCCTCCCCGTCATCTTCCGGCCGACCACCCGCATCTGCCACTCGAAAGGGGATGTGGAACTGGGATCGGCAGTCGCGAGTACGAGAAAGGGAGAGTTTCACAAAGACCCCCGGCAATATGTCGTGATCCCCGCCCATACCCGGCTCCTCCATAAAAAACTCAACGAGAAACAGCCGACGATCCGGAAGAAACTTGTCGAGAAAGGATTTAACCGGTTCGAGGTCCGCGGGAAGACTGCGATCATCGCAAGCGGTATCGCGTCATCATACGTGCAGGAGCTGCTCCCCGCCGGCGTTTCGTTCATGAAGATCGGAGCCTACCCGATTGATGAGGACTGGCTCGGGGATTTCATAAAGAAGCACGAAAAAGTGCTTGTCATCGAGGAACTTGCACCGGAAGTCGAGGAATGCGTCCGGCAGGTGGCGGGGTGCGTCCCGGTCTTTGGCAAGAAGAACGGGTATGCACCCTACGAAGGGGAATTATCGCCGGCTGCGGTTGCCGCGATTATGGTGAAGGCCGGTTTCCTGAAAAAGAATCCGTTCCCGCAGGTATCACCCGTACAGGACCTTCCCCCGCGTCCGCCCATCCTGTGCGCCGGCTGCCTGCACCGCGGAGCCTATTTTGCGATAAAAAAAGTCTTCAGAGATGCAATCTATCCGAGCGACATCGGGTGCTATACCCTCGGGCTCCAGCTCGGCACTGTTGACACCTGTATCTGCATGGGGGCCTCGATCACGGTTGCGAGCGGTATCGCGCACTCTGGTGAGCCCCGCGACGTTGTCTGTACTATCGGTGACTCTACGTTCCTACATACCGGCATCCAGGGCCTGATGAATGCAGTCTATAACGGGGCGAACATGACGGTTGTCATCCTTGACAACCGGATCACGGCCATGACCGGCCACCAGCCGAACCCGAATACTGGCATGACAGCATGTGGTGTAGAAATCCCTGCAGTCTCGCTGGATGCGATCTGCCGGGCCTGCGGTGTGACGTTTGTCGAGACCGTTGACCCCTATGACATCACCGGGACGGTGAACGTTCTGCAGGAGGCAAAGAAACGTAAAGGGGTCAAGGTTGTTATTGCCCGTCAGATGTGCGTGATATCGGCGCGCCGTGCCGGGGTGAAACGGGGCAGGTACGAAGTAGATACGGAAGCCTGCACCGGCTGCGGGACCTGCGTGCGGTTCGGCTGCCCCGCTATTGAGTTTTCGGATGAGAAGGCGCATATCAGCGATCTCTGCAGCGGGTGTTCTGTCTGCGTACAGCTCTGTCCTGTCGGGGCTATCGGTCGGGAGGGGAAGAAATGAGCGGCAGTTACGATATCCTGATCGTCGGTATCGGCGGGCAGGGGACCATCCTTGCCTCCAATATCCTTGGCGAAGCCTGCTTACTCGAGAACCGGCATATCAAGGGTGCGGAGACGCACGGTATGGCACAGCGCGGCGGATCGGTCGAGAGCCATATCCGGATCAACGGTGAGTTCGGCCCCATGATCACGCCAGGCCAGGCCGATCTGCTCATCTCCTTCGACCTTCTTGAAGCGCTCCGCTACTCGCACTACCTGAAGAAGGGTGGGAAGATGGTTGTGAACAGCCATCTCGTGCTCCCGACGTCAGTCTACACGCAGAAACTCACGGCACTCTCGGAAACGGAGATTATCGCTGCGCTGAAGAAACACCCGCTCTGCCTGCTCGATGCCGATTCACTGGCGGTCGAAGCAGGGAGCCCGCTTTCCGCCAACGTAGTGATGCTGGGCGCGGCGAGCAGCGCAATGCCCCTGAAGCCGGAGTCCCTGCTTGAGGCCGTAAAACGGCTCGTCCCGAAGAAGACCGTGGAGATCAACGTAAAGGCATTCGAGACCGGCAGGAAAGCTGGCGGTAAGTTCTGATGAAACGGCGCCTCGGGCCATTTCACGAGGACACCCTGTACGAGGGGGACGCGCTCACCCTCCTGCCGCAAATACCCGGAGGGTCCGTTGATCTCATCGTCACGGACCCGCCATTTGCCATTGACTTCAAAGTGCAGCGGCTGAACTACAACCGGACCGGCAGCAATGTCCTTGAAGGGTACCAGGAGATCCCGGTGGAAGAGTACGGGCAATTTACCCATCAGTGGGTTGCCGAAGCGGCGCGTGTGCTCTCTCCAGCGGGAAGCATGTACATCTTCTCCGGCTGGAACCGGCTCCGGGATATTCTTGAGGGGATCGACGAGGCTGGACTTACCACCATCAACCACCTCATCTGGAAGTACCAGTTCGGGGTGTTCACGAAGAAAAAATACGTTACCAGCCACTACCACATCCTCTTCGTTGTCAAGAACCCGAAACAGTATACTTTCAACAAGATCGACCATTACCCGGAGGATGTCTGGGTAATCAACCGCGAGTACTGGAAGGGTCGGATGAAGACGCCGACCAAACTGCCATCAGAACTGGTGAAGAAGATCCTCAGTTATTCAAGCAATCCGGGAGATCTTGTTCTCGATCCGTTCCTTGGTTCCGGGACGGTTGCGGTTGTTGCCAAGCGGGAAGGACGCCACTTCATCGGGTTCGAGGTAGTTCCGGATTATTGTTCCTTTGCGCAGGATGCCCTGTCCCTCAAAACCAGCAAACGTTGATCCGGATCGCTTGAACTCTGTTTATCATGCAAATGGGGTGGGGTCGGATCCGGGTTAAAAAAAGTGAGGGGGAGTAATCCCCCCTCAGAAAAAATGTGAACTAGGGGGGTACCCCCACATCCCCCCCATGCAGGCAGGGGGGTGGCACGGTTTTTTTCCGGAATGGTGGGGGGGTCTCCGGTACACCCCCCTCCAAAACCAGAAAAACAACAAAAACGCTGAGGGGGGGAATTGAACCCCCGAGGCACTTTCGCACCACAGGCTTTCCAGGCCTGCGCCCTACCGCTAGACTACCTCAGCAAAAAGTGTATCCTATTGGTATGCCGGGTATTTTTTTAATGGTATCCCTTCTTTGGGGAGCGTGGAGCTGGTCCGGCACCGGGTTTCCTGTACGGTTTCCAGTCCCTTCTTCCGTCGTTTCTTCTCTCCCCAGGTCTCTGCCCCGGTTTCTTTTCCGGTCTGTGTTCTGGTTTTTTCGGCCGTTTTTTCTTTTCCGGAAAGACCTTGCCGGACTTTGTCCAGCCTCGTGTATAGGTACCGGGCTGCAGGAATACCGTGGTGGGGGCAATGACAAGGCCCGTATCCCCGGGTTTGAATGCGGTGGACGGCACCATCGCTTTACCGAGACCCACAAATTCGTTTTTCTGTGACAGGATGGCCACGGTATCTCCCTTCCCGAACTCTTTCATACTGATTACGCCAACACCCGCGAGCTGTGCGCCCCGGCAGACCGCATCGATCGCAGTATCGCGAATAATCACGATTGGCAGGTCCGGTACCGCGGCATCGACCGGGAGGATCATGGTGTGCAGCGCGGCATGGTCGCCAGCCTTCGCAGCAACAGCAGCGTCCTGTACATCATGGAGGGTATGCATGCCATCTTCACCGAATGCACCGGAACGGGTGCGGCGCAGTTCCTGCATGTGGGCACCGGCACCCGCTGCGAGACCCATGTGGTGGCAGAGCGAGCGGATGTACGTGCCGGCATCGCACTGCACGCGGAACAGGACGAGTCTTCCTTCTATATCGAGTATCTCGAGTTTACGAATCTCGCGGATGCGCAGGGCGCGCTTGACCGCGCTCTTTCGCGGCGGGCGCTGGTACAGCCGCCCGGTGAATTCTTCTGCGAGTTTCAGGATCCGATCTCGGTCAACGTCATTATGCAGCCGCATCAGGCAGACATATTCCTTGTCGTGCTGGAGCAACAGGGGGGCAAGGCGCACCGCGTTACCGAGCATGATAAGGAGGATACCGGACACCTGCGGGTCGAGCGTGCCGGCATGTCCCACCTGGCACCCGAGCATCTTCCCTACCCATGCAGCCACCTCATGGCTTGAGGGGCCTTTCGGCTTGTCGATGACGATAATCCCGGGCCGGTTCCAGATGTGGACCGTTCCGGCAGCTGCGGGTTCCCCGGTCATAGTTCCTGTTCCCCCTTTGCAGCAAGGTACGTGTTGAGCGCACCGAGCGTTCCCTCCAGTGACCCGTCACCCACAACAGCGGGATCTGTTCCACCCTCGCGCATGGCATCAGCAGTAATCTCCCCGATAGCCAGCACCAGGAGGTCAGGGCGCGACGTCCAGACGGCTTTCCTGAACGACATGGCACTGGTAAACAGGATCGCGCCGGCATTACCAATGCTGAGTTCCTCGCCGGTGGGCTCAAGACTGTAGCACCGAAACTCCTTCGGTATGCCTCCCGCTACCGTAATCGATTCCATGAGTCCGGGGTTTGGCACATCCGCCCGCGGGATGCCAATCCGTTTGCCCCGGATCCAGTCCCCGAGATACGGAACGAAGTCACGGGAATAAAAACTGGTCAGGACCTCGCAGTCAATGTCGTACTGCCGGAGTTCCTTTGCGGTCTGCGGCCCGATGGCAATTACGCGGGGGAACCTGCCCAGAAGTGGTGCTATGATCTTTGCCGGGAGTGCGCTCGTGAAGAAGATACAGTCGAACTCATCACGGTCAACCGCATCAGCGAATGCTGTAATCTCCTCCTCGCGGATCGCTGAGCGCAGCGGGTGCACGCTGTAACAGCTGTGCCCGGACGCCGCGCACCGCGCCGCGTCGCTCTTCTCCTTTCCCGCCAGACGGGTGACTGCGATCTTCATCAGCGATTCATTGCCTCGTTATGTAATGATGGTATGCATTTCGGTTGATTTATGTTCATTCTCCCCTACCTCTTTTCCATGCTGGAGATCCTTGTCGGTACACTTATCGGTGTTATTCTCGGTACCCTCAGCGGGATCATCCCCGGCGTTCACGCAAATACCCTTGCCGGTGTCCTGCTCAGCCTGCAGGCGTTGCTCCTGTCAGTACTGGGACCGGTCGCTCTTGCCGGGGCACTGTTTGCCGCCCTGATCACGCATACGTTCGTCGACGCAGTCCCGAGCACCTTTCTCGGGATACCGGAGGCTGATACCTCGCTTGCAGTGCTGCCGGCACATGCACTCTGCCTTGAGGGGAATGGCGAGGAGGCGGTGAGGATTGCAGCACTGGGAAGTGCCTGTGCCATGGTTATTGCTGTCCCGGTATCGGTACTCTGCTTTCTCCTCCTCCCTGCCCTCCAGCCGTATTTCGACTGGTGGATCGGGATCCTCCTTGTGGCAAGCATCGGGTACATGATCGTCACGAGCGAGGCACCGGGCTGGGCGCTCGCGATATTTGTAGTATCAGGAGCCCTGGGGGCATTCGCCCTGCATTACACGTTTCTCTCCTGGCATACGCTTGCCGGGGGCAGTGCCATCCTCATGCCGCTCCTTTCGGGGCTGTTTGGGATCTCTGTCCTTCTTGTGGCATCACAGGGAACCTTGCCGGAGCAGCACTTTTCCGGGCTTCGCCTTGAGGACAAGGCTGTGATAAAATACTCCCTGCTGGGGACCGGTGCCGGCATTGCAGTCGGGTGGCTTCCCGGGCTGTCTACGGCATCGGCCAACGGGGTACTTGCGTCCGTGATCGGGTACGAGAAAAACCGGCGGTCCTATATTCTTGCAACCAATGCCGCAAATACTGCCAACGCGTTTATCGGTCTTGCTGCCCTTTTCGCCCTGTCACGCATGCGCAACGGTGTCATGGCGGCCCTTTCGGAGATCCAGATCCCGTCCATGGGCGAGCTTATGGTCATCGGTGTTATCGCTGCCTGTGCAGCATATGTCATTACCATCCGGCTTTCCACGTCAGCCCACCGTCTCAACGGGTTTGACAGCAGCGTCCTGAACCGGTCGGTCATTGCCTTTGTCGTTATGCTCAGCATCATCCTCACCGGCCCCTTCGGTTTTTGTATCCTGCTGCTTGCAATCGCCGTCGGTCTTGTTCCCCATCTCGTTAATGTCCCGAGAATGTATTGCATGGGTGCGATTATGGTCCCGGTGATGCTGTACTCGTTCGGTTTCGCGTGGATCTGATCTGTTACCCGTCCTTCTGCTGCCGGCTGATCTATGGTTTTATACTGGCATACTTCCAATCTATCCTCCGATGCAGTCCTACTGGTTCGGGGATGTCGGGGAGGGGCGCTGTTCCTCGTTTACCGGGGATGTCAATGCCATGGTCAGTCGTATCCTCACAATTTCCACGAAGATGGACACATTTACTCCTCCTGACTGGCAGCAGGCAGTCGCCTGCGGGTTCTGCACTGACCGGGCAGATTACCTTTCCCGTCTGCAGGCAGTCTGCATTGCGGCTGCCGAGCGGTCGGTCCGTGAACATTATTCCGGCAAGGATGCGGAGCTGCTCCAGATGGTACGAACGCTCGACGAGATAGATACCGTCATTAACCTTCTCTCGGAACGTGCGGCTGACTGGTACATGGTGCGGCACCCCGCGTTTTCCCGGAAGTACCGCAGGACCCCGGCCAACATCCTTGTCCGGACCATACGGGAGAAAAGCCGGGGGGCACTCGGGAGGGTTGCCGGGGAGATTGAGCAGCTTGCCGACACCCGTACTGCGCTTGCCAGGGAGGTCTCGGCACGGGCCAATGATGTGATGCCCAATACCAGTGCCCTGATCGGGGGTCTCGTTGCTGCGCGGCTGATGGCAAACGCCGGAGGGCTGCTGCCGCTCTCCCGCCTTCCCGCAAGCGCGATTCAGGTGCTGGGGGCAAGGACTGCCCTGTTCGCGCACCTGAAAACCCATACCCCGTCTCCCAAGCACGGGATCATCTTCCAGCACCGGCGGGTGCATAATGCCCCGCGGGATATCCGCGGCAGGGTTGCACGGGTGCTGGCGGGAAAACTGGCGATTGCGGCACGGCTCGATTATTTCCGCGGGATTGCGGCGCCGGAGTTCCTTACAGAGGCACAGGAACGTATCGATGCGGCCGGGAAAGGTGACGGGGCATGATCTGGATCGGCGACGTGCTGGTTTCACGGGGCGAAGGCGGGGTCTACAATGAACGGATGCTTGGGGGGGACCGTATCTGGGAGCCGTACCGGAGCAAGCTTGCTGCCCTGTATCATGTTGGAAAAGGTGTTGAGCTTGAATCCTCCCTGCGGGTACTCTATCTCGGTGCAGCGAACGGGACCACGGTATCGCATGTTGCAGATTATACCGAAGCAGTCTACGCGGTCGAATTTGCCCCGCGTCCCATGCAGGACCTCATTGAAGTTGCCCGCAGGAGGAAGAACGTCATCCCGATCATGGCCGACGCTACCCGGCCCGAGACCTATGCTCCGCTGGTCGAAACAGTCGATCTGGTCTACCAGGACGTAGCCCAGCCGGATCAGGCTGTTATCGCCATCCGGAACTGCGTGTTCCTGAAACCCGGCGGATATCTCATCCTCATGCTCAAGACCCGGAGCGTGGATGTGAGAAAGGACCCCGGGCTGGTATTCGATGAGACCATCGAGGCATTGAAAGAAGCCGGTTTCATCGTGCAGGAGACGGTCTGGCTTGTTCCTTACCACCAGGACCACGCAGCGATTGTCTGCACGAAACCAAAACCAGTAACGCACGGGGAGTGAGCGGTTCCATGGCGGGCGGCATCCGTTCCTTCTCGGCAGGACCGCTACCGGTCCTTGCTATCATCCTGCTCATCGGTTTTGTCATTCTTCTGATCCCGCTGCTCATCCTCGGGGTCATCGGTGCTGCGTTCACGCGGCTGGGATTATCGTGGGTTGCCGCGCTTGCCCTTATCCTGTTGATGCTTGCCGGCAGTTTTGTGAACCTCCCTCTCTATCGCATACAGCGCGACATGATCCGGGCCATTCCTCTGGATTCTGACGGGAATGAACTGGCAGCTCCCTTTGCAGCCCCCCCGGTCTGGGATACCGTGATCTCGGTTAATCTTGGCGGTGGGATTCTTCCGGTGTGTATCGCAGCGTACATGGTGTACCGGTCGATTATGGTTGACGGGACTGCCATTCTCACACACGCTGTTGTGTGCGCAGCCCTTGTTACGGTGATCTCCTTTGTCTCCACCCGCGAAGCAGCAGGTATCGGGATCCGGGTACCTTTTATTATTCCCGCCCTGACAGCCCTCCTTGTCGGGGTGCTCCTTTCCGGTGGTACTGGCTTGACCGCTGCCGTGACAGCACTTGCCGGAGGCACGCTCGGGACGCTCATGGGCGGGAACCTTGCCCATCTCTGGCATGTACGGGATCTTGAAGTTCCTGAGGTGAGTATCGGAGGATTCGGCACCTTTGGTGCGGTCTTTCTCTGTTGTGTTCTGCCGGCGCTTATAACCTGACAGAGGAATAAGGAAGTCCTGATATTATCTTCTGGATATACAGGAAACACAACGAAAAGAAGTAGCCCGGAGCAGATTCGAACTGCTGTCGGGGGATCCAGAGTCCCCCATGATTGACCGCTACACTACCGGGCTGTGTGCCTCTTATTTTTGCCGCTGTTGCTTAATTAAGGTGACGGACAGCCCGCAGATCAAACTGATTCTGCCCGCCCGCATCCCCCGCAGGCACGGCAGACCCCGGGGACCGGGTGGATATACTTCCCTTTCCCGCAGAACGGTTCGATATCGTGAATGTCCCTGATATAATAGATATGCGGGACGAGCGAGATATGGGTATAGGTGCCGCACGGCAGGCCCAGCTGATCGGCGATGGATTTCTGGAGCTGGACGAGTGCATACATGTTCGCGCCGGCAGCGGTGAGCATGTCGTTTGAACGGAATACAACCCGAATATGCAGTTTGCTGTCCCGGATGGTACACTGGACGAGCTGGAGGCAGGGGCAGTCATCGAGTTTTTCATCGATGACGGGGTTCCACGTGATGGCGACGGCCCGCCGTGTATTGGGTGATGCTCTGAGCTTATCTGCAATATAGGTAATCTGGTCGATGTGCACGGGCTGCCCATCTGCTGTAAGACGTTCACCCCAGTCAAAGAGGCGGCCGTGATAATCATATTCAAAGGAGGCATGGGAACCGTGCAGCAGGTCTTTTGCGTATTGTTCGACAAATTTCTGCTGGAACCGGGAGTGCGGGCTTGTCATCGGTTCTGCAAGCGGGGTATCGACCTGCATGGCGATCTCCTCGAATTCAACAGTGGCTTCGGCGTCTTCGGTCCGGAGGATCCAGCCTTTCTCCAGGATCATCTTGACTACCAGCTCGTGTGCATGGCCGATGCCGGGTGCCCGGATTATTCTCATACTTAATACTGGGCAATGATACCTAGTATATTTGTTGAATCAGCTGCGGGGATCCTCCCGGGTGTTGAATGTCTTTTCCTACAACTCTTCCTACTGAGAATCTTAGTAATGAGCGGTACGAGGGATGCGGATAGGAATATTCAGCATCTATTTCCTTATTGAATGCTGAACCGGTATTGTCTGGCGTTTATTTTAAACTGACCTCAATATACCTGAACAACGACAGATTCAGCCATGATCCCGTAGAGGGCAGAACCGTTTTTGCATCTCTCTTTGACATTAATGATCTAAGATATACAATAATTTGATCCGGAAGAGGCAGGATTTTCAATGATAGAAAATGTACATCACTGAGCAGTACATATAATGTAGTCGATATTACAGGACATGCGCGAAATCATTCTTTATAGTATCTGGAAATCCGGAGATACGATCTGCCATGTTGTTGAAAACATGCTGTAAAAACCTCAAAAAGAACCCTAATGAAGAAAAGGGCTTCATATGGTGCCCTGAATGGCCCTGAAAAACAACCACAAAGGATATATTGGCTCTTTTACAAATACTGTTTCATATTCCGTCTAAACGGAGTATGGGGCTCGCAGAACCGTTATTCGGCATTTGTCGAAGCGGTTCGCGGCTTGAAATGTATGATGTAACTTTGGAGGAAAAGAATACATGACTAAGCGATTAACGATTGCACTCGTTGCGATCGCTCTGTTTGTCTTAATGGCTGTAATGCCGGTATCGGCAGCTGCCCTCTTTGCAAACGGAACGGTCATCAACCAGGGTGCCACTATCTTCATTGGCGAAGAGGGCCTCAACGTCACTCACGCCATGAACCAGGCATGGTACCGTTCACTGACACCAGCGACGGTAGGCACACCTGCCCAGAATAACACCTATCCCAACCTGACCGCTATCGGCTGGTGGGCATCGGCAGCAGACCTCTACACGACCTCACCGTCGAAGACCATCGACCTCGGTGTTAACCGCAGGTACGCGTTAATGACGGTTGCACCCGCAGACTTTGTCGGGTACACCGGCAACTGGTATCTGCTCAATGCAAGCGGAGCACGCCCGATTGGCACTTCCGGTGACGCATCCATGGTCTTCTCTGTTGCAGACCCGACCCTCGACATCAAGATCTGGGACTACAACCAGAACAACGATGTGACCGGCAAGTCAGTCCCCCAGGGCGAGAAGCTCGGCTTCCGGATTGACACCAACATGTATCCCGCTGTTGACGGCAGGTACCGCAGCAATGTTGTCGATGACTCGGTCTCTGGTTACTGGACTATTCCTTACACCAGCGGCGATGTCTGGAAAAACAACCTGTTGTTTAACCACACGAACAGTGTATGGGTTAACGGAACATACTCGATCCTTACCAACCCTGATCAGCCATGCTGTCCTGTCTATGCAAACGTCTACACTGAGCGGTTCTATAACTACACAGGGTACGGCGCATGGATGACCTGGAGTGACGGAAACTACGGCTGCTGGAAGCAGACGTCGAACACAATGTTCTGGAACTCGTCAGTCGGTGGAACTGCCGGAAACGGATGGTTATTTGACACCTACCTTAACTCGGTAAACACCAACACGTATTCAACCACCGTTACTCGGAGTGGCGTGAATTACTGCGCTCTTGGAGCGGTCCCGGTTGCAGCAACCGACGGCTACATTGACCTCAAGATCAAGGATGAGGCAAACGCCCAGATCAATGCACTCTACAACCAGTCTGTAGTTGACTCCGCATTAGTTCCCGGCCCGAACTCGGTCCTGAAGAACTTCGTTGACAACCAGCCGTGGTTCTGGGGAACCAAGACCGCAAACCCGGTCAAACTCAACTCTGACAACCAGCCTACCAATGGCTATGTCTGGTTCACCGGAGCTCTTGACGGTTTCAACCAGTACGCATACCCGGTTGGTACCTACACCGTCTGTGCTGAGTCCAAGCTCAACAAGATGAAGGACAACTACAAGCAGGGTGGCGCAGACTACACCGGCAAGACTGTTTCCCAGTGCTACACCATCACCCTTGTCTCTGACACGGTGAAGATTGAAGCAAACAAGGACTCAGTCGTCCGCAGTAAGTCATTCTCGGTCACCGTCACCGGCAGACCCAGCACTGACTACTACCTCTGGGTCAAGGGCACCAGCTCAATGACTGGCGGCTACGATGACCAGCCCCCGATGGTAGTCCTGAACCAGGAAAAGGTCTTCCTTGACTCCAACCCGTGGCTCTCCCCGGCAACGTTCCCGACAACCTACGGTATGTACAAATACGAGAACGGTGCAGGACTGTCCATCTCTGAGGATGTCTCCGTTAACTCCTACACCGTAAACGGTACCCGGTGCTACGCCAAGATCACGACCTCAACCTCCGGTACCCGGACCATTGAGTTCGCGACCACCAACTGGACCAAGGCCCAGAAGTACACCATCCGTGTAGAGAATGAATTCCCCGCAGGATCTGGAACCTACAAGAACGACGAGGTTGACGTGAAGGTCGAGAAGGGCGCAGTCACTATCGTGGCAGCCGGCGACCAGAGCTATTACCTTGGCGAGGAGATCAAGTTCTCCGGTACAAACACCGAGACCTACCAGACCTACCTGTTCATTGTCGGACCCAACCTGAAGACAGTCGGTTCACAGATCCAGAACCCTGACCCCAGGCACTTCGCGGTCGTCAACAATGACGCCAGCACTTTCAAGAAGGTTGATGTCAACGGTGACAACACCTGGTCCTGGAAGTGGGGAACCTCGAACTATGCACTTGATGCAGGTACCTACACCATCTATGCAGTAAGCCAGCCCTACGACAAGGACAACCTTGCAAACGCGGCATACGGCACAGTATCTATCATCATCAAGAAGCCGTTCGTATCAGCAACTGCATCCCAGTCAACTGTTGCCAAGGGTGACAGAATCTACATTACCGGTACCGCCGAAGGCGACCCATCCAATGTCCAGATCTGGATCCTCGGTAAGAACTACTATGCAGTAGCAGCCGAAGCAGTCAACTCTGACGCATCCTTCAAGTATGAAGTCCG
>Ga0209099_1002116_pt1 | contig 18185 bp, 10 predicted proteins | sample AD_JPNHW2_MetaG_FD_184430 | JGI IMG/M metagenome (GOLD analysis project Ga0209099, IMG submission 184430) | Active sludge microbial communities of municipal wastewater-treating anaerobic digesters from Japan - AD_JPNHW2_MetaG (SPAdes) (version 2) | ecosystem: Engineered > Bioreactor > Anaerobic... | reverse complement strand
TTTCATATTCCAATCCCATAAATGGATTGCCTGCATACATCCATCCAGGTTTAATCTGTGAGAAATAGGTTATTCCTTTTTGAGCATCACTTCCTTCTCTGATATTGAATTCCATTCTGTTTAAAACAGCTTCAATTTCTTTTTTATCAATTCCCTTTTTTAATTCTTCTTTTAGTGTTCTGAAAACAATTTCTTTAAATTTATTTTGGTCTTTAGGGTTAGCATTCTGAAGCATTATGGTGAGGGCGTTTTGTTTGAAATCTATAAGATATGCAGACACATCTTGCCCAATTCCTTCTTTCAACAAAGCATTTTTTACCGGTGCAGATTCTTGATTTACCAAAACTTCACAAAGAATATTTAATGCATATACCAAAGCATAGTCTGTATTGCTGCCGGCAGCAAAATTTAGGGTTATAAAAGTCTGATTATCAATAGGAGTTCCTTCCACTATCGGATAATAATTATGCATCTGTTGCATGGCTGTGAAAGGCTTTTGATCTTCCAGATTTGTCAGTGAATTATCTCTTGAATATTTAGACAGGTAATAGGAGTCAATAAAGGCAAGTTCTTTGTCCATGTCGGCATTCCCGTATAACATGATAATGCAATTGCTTGGATGATAATATTTTTTATGAAAATCAGTAAACTCTTTTTGCGTTAAGGTTACAATGGAAGCAGGAACTCCTCCGGATTCTTTTCCGATAGCATTATTCGGGAAAAGGCTTTTCAGATTGTAATAGAGAAGTAGTCGTTGCGGATTGGAAAAAGCTCCTTTCATTTCGTTATAAACAACACCTTTGTAAGTCAGGGGAGCCTCTTTGGAGGTGAGTTCATAATGCCATCCTTCCTGTTTTAATATGCGTGGATCTGAATAGATAAGGGGATTTAATACGGCATCCAAATATACATGCATCAGATTGAAATAGTCTTTGTCATTCAGACTGGCCACAGGATACTCAGTTACATCCCTGGAAGTCATGGCATTAAGAAAAGTATTCAAAGAACCTTTTGATAAAATATCAAAGGGACTTTTTACCGGGAAATTGGTTGAGCCGTTTAAAACGGAATGTTCAATAATATGCGCTACTCCATTATCGGAATTAGGTAATGTTTTGAATGCAATTGCAAAAGTTTTATTTTCGTCTTGGTTTGCAATTTTTAAAAGCTTAGCACCGCTTTTAACGTGTTCGTAATAGTAACACTCAGAATTGACTTCTTTAATAAAACGCTTTTCTATAAGTTTGAAGCCATGGGTTGTGGTTTGACCGAATCCGTTCATTGTAAAAGAGATTGTAACTAATAATAGTGTCGTAAAAAAACAAACAGCAATTTTACAGTTTTTTTTATTTCTTCTCATTGTTTGATAAGTTAATTATGTTTAAAAATTAATTGTAATTGTCATGTAAAATAGTTATGTCTGAATTGTCATTTGACAAATTCCTATTTGACGTTAGTATATTTATGAAATTCTCTAGGTATGAAATACTCAGGACAAGCATTTTTATTAAATGAAATCATATAATACTTCAAAATGGATTTAGAAACACTTTTATCATTTTCTCCCTTATTCTGTATGTCATTTGCACTTGGGAAGGAATTTGAATTATATTCTTTATTCGAATTGAACAGTCTGTGCTCACTCAAATTGTTGTTTAATAGAATTTCAATTCTGGAATCAATTTTAAATTGATAGAATTTATCCCAATTTTGAGAAATAATTTCTGTTTTTTTTGCTGACAGTGAAAAAGACACCAGTAACAGCATGGATAAAAATAGTGTTTTCATATTATTATTTTTTTGTTGTGGCAAAATAAAGGGTATCTCTCAAAATAAAAAAGAAATTTTCGACTAATGGTTGCATTTTTCTTTAAGCGGTTTCTGGCATCCCATTTTAACTGGATTAATACTATTGATCATTTTTTAAAGTACTGACAAATAGTAATTTGAAATAGTTTTTTTATTTTTATTTGAAAATATTTTTATTTGATTATTTTTGTTGCACAAATAGTTTTCCATTAAAAACTAGTTGTGTTCAAGGCTCTTTTTGGAAAAAGAATAATTATTTAATATGAAGAAACTAATAAAACAGAGGGAATTAAATTTTTGGCACTTTCAGATAACAGGATGGGTCCTATTTGAAATTGTCGGAATAATCAGATATTTCTTTTACAATATTTTCATTGGTGACAGTATTGTCTCTTCTGAAGAAACAATAAAATTACTTATTCTTTTCATTGGAAGTGATTCTTTTGCATTTTGTATTACTGTTGCCATGCGATATATATATCGTTTTGTCGGCAAGCATTATTTCACTCTTAGAGATACCATCATAACCATATTGCTAACTTCAATAGTGATGACGGCCTTAAGTCAGACATTTGACCTGTTTTTCCAGCAGGCGATGGGATATATAGAAGAGAATCGGGCAATGGGAATATATAAAGCCATCTATAGTTCATCCATCAATATTATTGTATTTTTCGCCTGGAGCGGGCTCTATTTTGGCATTAAGTACTGGAGAGAATGGAATGTTGAACGTCAAAAGGCTGAAAAGGCAAATTTCACTGCTCAGACGGCACAACTGCAGATGTTGCGTTATCAGTTGAACCCCCATTTTTTGTTTAATTCTTTAAATTCAATTTCTGCCCTAATGGATGAAGATAAAAAGAAATCCAAAGAGATGCTTTGTGAATTGGCCGAATTTCTCAGATATTCTCTTGAAAGCCGAAATATGAATATGGTTCCATTAAGACAAGAAATTGATGCAACAAAACTCTATCTTTCAATAGAAAAGAAAAGATTTGAAGATAAACTGGAGATTACTTACGATATTGAAGAAAAAGCTATGGACTATTCGGTTTTAAGTTTTATTATTCATCCTTTGGTTGAAAATGCTATCAAATACGGTCGCAATTCAACTGTATTACCTTTGAAACTAAATATTTCGGCACATGTAATTGGGGAGAGTCTTAAAATTACTGTCTCCAATTCCGGAAAGTGGATTGATCCTTCGGATGAAAGTAATTTACACAGTACAGGTATTGGCCTTCAAAACATCAAGTATCGTCTGGAGTCAGCTTTTGGGAAAGGCTCTTATCTTCATATTGAACCTAATGGAGATTTTGTTGTCGCTACCATTTTGATTACACCCCCTGATAAAAAATAGTAACTTATGAATATTAAGAGAACTTTAAAAACTTTAATTGTTGATGATGAACGGCTTGCTCGTAAAGCCCTGCACACTCTTCTGGATGAAATCGGAATGGTTGAGGTTATAGGAGAAGCCGATAGTGTTGCTTCAGCTATGGCTGTGATATCGGTTCAAAAGCCGGATTTGATTTTTTTGGATATTCAAATGCCAGGACAATCGGGATTTGATTTGATTTCAAAGCTTAACTATTCTCCTAATATTATTTTTGTCACTGCTTTCGATGAATATGCCCTTAGGGCTTTCGAGGTTAATGCCCTTGACTATTTGGTAAAACCGGTAACTCCGGCTCGTCTTGTTGATGCCATCTCACGCGTGCATGAGGAACCACAAATGTTAAAAATACCCGAAAAATCTCTTTCTTTGGATGATCGACTTTTTTTGCAGTTTTCATCAAATTATATTTTTCTCAAAATTGACCAGATTGTGGTTATTACCTCTTCCGGTGACTATTCTGAAGTGAGAACTAAAGACGGGAAACATGGACTTACCAATAAAAGTATGCTTGAATGGGAAAAACGCCTTCCTGAAAATACCTTTGTCCGCATTCATCGTTCCTTTATTATCAATCTTAATTTTGTCGAAAAAGTGGAAGATTGGTTCAACAACAGTTTCAGAGTCTATCTTACAGGTGTTGAAGAACCCTTTGTGATGAGCAGACGCTATACTTCTTTGATTAAAAATAAATTGGGATAATATCTCTTAATTTTTGATAATTTTGATTCCCCTTTTGTTTTCCCCATTTTGAATGCTAACAATGTATAGTCCTGAGGGATAATTTGTCATGTTGATGCTTGTAAACTCTTCGCTCACTGTTTGTTCGTGTAATTTTTGTCCGAAAGAATTATACAGTTGCAGTAAGGAGTTTTTGCAATTGGTAATGGTGACAATATCGGAACATGGATTTGGATAAGCTTTTGAAAAAGGGAGGCCAATTTCTACAATTGAGGTGGTGTCTTCATTTGAGCCCTGAACGGTAATCATATCCAGACAAAAATATGCCGGAGTATTCATTCCATAATCACTATTATCGCTGCTTGAAAGTATAAATTCTACTTTAGTTATTTCACCCAATGATAAAAGATTGAACCATCGCCAATCATTCACAATATAATCTTCAGAAGAAACTGTAGACCTGAAATCGGCCAAATAGAATTCTGTTCTATTGGTTTCTGACTCTTCATTATATCCAATTGCAGTTATTTTAAACCAGTCGGGGTCTGTTCCATTTACCCCTCCAAATTTCTTGGCGAGAAAGTCGCCATTTTGCATAGACATTACTGTAGTGGTGGAATTGGTTATATAGAATCCTTCTATTTTACGGGCGATAGAATCATTTAACTCAATTACACAGCGATTTGTTCCGTATCCGGCATAGTAAGCAGATAAATATGTACTTCCAGGCCCCCCCATTCCCCCTATCGTAATTGCGCTGTGATCATAATTCTGGGCAGTGTCGTTCTGCATATTGCTGATGACGAATCCGTCATTATAGAAACCTCCGTAAGCAGTAGAGTAAGAATTATTGAAATTGAAAATTCCGCTAGCGAAAAATGAATAAATCATGCCGGTGGAATCCGGAATCCCTGAATTGGCATCAGGTAATAAAGTTGTGTTGGAGGTTGTCAGGAAGCTGCTGAGGTTACTCACAACATAGGGCGTTCCTCCGTGAATTACTGCTACTCCGGTCAGGTCAAATCCTCCGGAAAAAAAATCAGTGGGGTAGGGGTCGTTGATAATATTTCCTGATGCATCATGAGTTGCATAAGATGGGTTGATTGACCCCACCACATCAATAATTCTAATGAAACGAATGTTCATTAAATCAATATCTGAACTGTCTTGTAACTCCTCTAAGTCAAAAGGAGTTCCCCATCCGATACGATATTTGCCAGCAAGATTGTGAAGTTTGGTGGGATCCAGAGTTGCGAAAGTTCCGATCTGTGTGTCTGAATTAGTAAGGGATGCAGTCGGAAAACGAACATAGCGTTCACCATCTGAGCTCACTTCTACAAAAGCAAGTTCTAAGAAAAAGTCACTGAAGGAATTTTCAAATATAGCAAAATCATACCCTGAACCGTTTATAATAGGGCGGTCAAAAGTTAGAACAGCGCAACCGCCATCTCCAAGACTAATAGCATCAGTTGCATCTTCACTTGCCATGTTCAGAACATTTTGAACCGTGCCAAAAGTAACAAATCCATGATTCGGAATGGCAATATCCTGACATCCCCGAACCACTTGGCAACCTGTTGCCCATGAAGTAATACGACTGTCGTCTTTATCGATGGCCAGACACCCTGTTGTTCCAACTGCTCCGTCATATTGAGAAAAAACAAACAATTGAAATAAAAATATCATATTTGCTAATAGTAATGTTCTTCTTAAAATATTTTTTTTCATTTTTGATAATAATATAATTAATTAAATGATAGTAGTTTAGCTTGATTATTTACTCTTATGACCAGAGAATTTGGATTCAATCCCACTTCAAAAGAGAATTTCTTATTGCCATTTTTGTCAAAACAAAAGACATCTCCATTGCTTACAAAATCGTTGGCATCTGCAATATAGATATCACCGTTGACCGGATTCACTGCAATTCCGTATGGAATATCAATATCGGTACCATCAGAGATAAGATTTTCCTTTACGGTTGTTTCTGTGGTAATATCCATCACTTTAATCCAGGAAGTCTGAGAGGAATAATCATAATTGTATAAATAGGCATAATTGCCTGAAATGGTGAAATTCAATACTTCCATATCAAAATTTTGAACCACCTCATCAATTTGTGAATCAATTCGTTGGAAAGAGTATGGGATATTTCCGTAATTACCTCTTGAAACTAGATAAACATCTCCCTGAAAATCAGATTTGATTGAATATGGGTTGACTCCGACAGTAATATCTTTTATTTTGGTAAAAGTGGTTAAATCAAAAACAGAGACTGTATTTCCATAATTGGGATAATTAAGTCCACCCGAATTAGCCACATATAATTTCCCGTTTGCCACACAGAGACCTTCGGGATTACTACCGGCAGTGGCAATGTCTTCAATTTCGAGTGTTGTGGTATCCAGCTTTACTACAGATCCGTCATAGCAGGATACATAAGCTTTATCTTCAAAAAAAGCAATATACCGAGGTTGACGATTTCCCAAAGAAATTTGTTTAATTGATTGAACCGAATTTATATCCATCACTTCAATTTGGGAGGAAATATTTACAACACAATAGAGTTTTGAGCCATATTGTTTTAAGTCATTTCCGGTGTCACCCAATCCACGATTATTGACTTCTAAGAATAAATCATCGGAAACTATTCCACTTTTAAAATCATAATAAACGAGCGTACTATTGTTCATATTAAAAATACCCTCACACAAAACATAGGCACCTATAGCATCGCTATTGGAAACGGGAATCGGATCCGGTTTTGGATTTTCGGGAGTGCATCCGTAAATGACAGATATGATTATTAATAAAACAATAAGTTTGATTTTTTCCATTATTATGTGCGTTTTATCAGTTCATTTTCTGGTTTCGGAAAAAAATCTGATTAGAACGGAATAATTAGACGGCAGGAATTATTACGAACTGTATCAAGCTCTTCTCCCGAAAGCTTTTTTACAAGATTAAGCGGCAGGTTTTCTGACTTGTTTCTCTTTAAGCGTCTTCCCATCGATTGATTCAACAGTGACAATTGGAAGCCTAAAGAACGTATTGAAACTTACAGCAGCGGGTACTGTCCGGGATTTTCACCCGGTTCCCTTTTATGAATCCTCACAGAGAATTCATCACCAAGTAATCAGGGGCAAAAATATAAATTTTTTATATACAATAATAATGAAAGATAAAATTATGAAAAATTGTCAGGATTAATTAATAAATCTATGAGATAAACAAATGTTTATCAGGCAAGTAAATGGCTGGTTAAAATTTTTATTCCAATGGCAATAAGAATAATTCCACCTGCAATTTCTGCATAGGAAGCTTTGATTATTTGACACAATTTCTTTCCTCCGTAAACCCCTAAAATAGAAAACAGAAAAGAAAAAAGAGCTATTAATGAAATGGAAAACCATATATTTACTACTTTAAGCATTGAAAAACTGAACCCAACAGCTAAAGCATCAATACTGGTGGCAATAGATAAAAACAAGAGAGTTGTCGGCTTCATAATATTAATTGTTTTTTGCTTTTTATTTGGTAAAATCCCTTCAAGAAGCATTTTGCCGCCAATGATTAATAAAATGAAAAATGCAATCCAATGGTCGAAATGGCTCATATTTTCTGTGAGGGCTTCTCCACCATACCACCCAATAAGTGGCATTAGTCCCTGAAATAAACCAAAAAAGAAAGCCAGCAGAAACGTGTTTTTGAATGTAATTTCTTTTTGGGCAGCACCTGCAGAAAAACTGACGGCAAAACAATCCATAGCCAACCCGACCGAAATTAAAATGAGTTCCCAAAAATCCATATGAAAGGTGCTAATTTTAATGGCAAAAATAGAAAAAAAAGAGAAAAGTGCAAATGCATTGGACGTTCTGAAAAAGCACCACCGATTTTTCTTCTTTTCTTTATTTAATCAGTGAGTAGTGGATTTGTTGTACCCTTTATTTTTCACATTTTATTGTATCTTTGCTGCCATAATTTATAGCTGAAAATGTTCTTTAGGAAGTGTTTTTTATTTCTACTTTTTTTATCATGCACTACTTTTGCTTTAGCAACTCATCAGAGGGCTGGAGAAATTTCATACAGATATCTGAGTGGACTTACTTATGAATTTACTGTTACCACCTATACCTTTACTCCAAGTTTGGCAGATCGTCCTCAAATTGATATTTACTGGGGTGACGGAAGTAGTTCTACTGTAGACAGAACTTCAAAGACTAATTTAGGTAATGACATTTCTATCAATATTTATGTAACTCAGCATACTTTTCCGGCTGTCGGCAGTTATTCCATTACTTTTGAAGATCCGAACAGAAATGCCGGCATTGTAAATATTCCCAATTCTGTGAACATTCCTTTTTTTATTGAAACGATTTTAATTATCAACCCTTTCTTAGGAAGCAATTCTTCCCCTGTCCTTTTAAATCCGCCAATTGATGATGGCTGTTTAAACATCACATACTATCATAATCCTGGAGCCTATGATCCTGACGGAGATAGTCTGGCTTATAGTTTGATTACCTGTCGTGGATATAATGGAGAGAATATTCCGGGTTATTTACTTCCGGCAGCTTCTACCTCTATTTCTATTGATCCTTATACCGGGGATCTGGTTTGGGATGCCCCGATTTTAGTCGGAGAATATAATATTGCTATTTTGATTAAAGAATACAGAAATGGTGTTATGATTGGAAGTATGGTCAGAGATATGCAAATTGCCATTGTTGCATGTGATAATGTTCCACCTGTTATCACAATCATAGAAGATACTTGTATTTTAGCAGGTACAAATTTGACTTTTACTGTTTCAGCAACAGATATTAACTCTTCTCATGTTTCGCTATCTGCTACGGGAGCCCCTTTTGAAATATTAAATTCTCCTGCTACATTTCCGGAAGTCTCGGGTGCTCCTCCTATCAGTTCACAATTTGAATGGGTTACCAATTGTAACCATGTCAGATTAAACCCCTATAGTGTTTTATTTAAGGCAACTGATAATGGACCGCAAGTGAATTTGTCAAGTTACAAGACGGTTAATATAAAAGTAATAGCACCTAAACCCGAAAATCTTGCAGCTATTTCGATTGCCAATAATATATTTCTTTCCTGGTCTCCACATACCTGTACAAATGCTGTTGGATATAAGATTTATAAACGTCGTTCAAGTAATCCCTTTATTCCCGATTATTGTGAAACAGGAATGCCCGATGAAGAAGGATATCAATTGATTGGATATACAAGCAATTATCTTGATACTACTTTTGTCGATGATGGTTCTGTGATGCCCTCATTTCATGCTAATGAATATTGTTATCGCATTGTTGCCTTTTTTTCTGATAATGCTGAGAGTTATGTGTCGGATGAAGTCTGCACATACCTTTTGGATGATGCTCCGGTTATTACTAATGTAGATGTTGATGAAACAAGTGTTGAATATGGAATTATAAATGTAAAATGGAGAAGACCGGTGGAAATCGACACTGCCCAATTTCCGGGGCCCGATTATGAATACCATATTTTTAGGAAAACTTCGCAGGATAATAATTTTCAACAGATTGGAACAACCTATTCAATTTCCGATACTCTTTTGACAGATACAAATCTGAATACTAAAATATTGACTTATTTTTATAAGGTCGAAATCTGGGGCTATAGGGGTGACTCTATAGTCATTATTGAAACATCAGATGTGGCAAATTCAGTTTTTTTAAATCTTTTACCATCGGACAGAATGTTGAAACTTTCCTGGAATGAGCAGGTGCCATGGACAAATATTGATTATGTAATTTATCGTTATAATAATTTGACAGCTCAATATGACTCTTTAGATATAACAGCTAATCAGTATTATATTGATGATGAATTAATAAATGGGGTTGAATATTGTTATTATATCCGATCAATAGGAGGTTATTTTGTACCCGATTCTATTTTCCCTTTATATAATCGTTCTCAGCAAATATGTGCCTATCCTATTGACAATATTCCTCCTGAAATTCCGTCAGTTAATGCAATAACTGATTGCGAAACAGTTACACTGACCTGGTATTTTAATACAGATTCTTCCTATCTTGATGTATATCAATATTATCTTTATTATAAGCCTACTTATAATGCTCCTTTTACTGCTATTGATTCATTTATGATTGAAAACAATTCATGTTATATTGAACCTTGTAGCATAACTATTGATCATATTAATTTTATAACGGGTTGTTTTGCCTTGGTTTTAGTTGATTCAAATGGCAATTATTCGTCAATGAGTTCAGTTACTTGTTTTGATTACAATGAATGTATGACCTATTCTTTGCCTAATGTCTTTACGCCAAATCAGGATGGGATAAACGATTTATTTACTCCTTTTCCCTATACAAATGTTCAAAAAATTGATTTTCAAGTACATAATAGATGGGGAAAAATTGTTTTTAAGACTAATAATCCGGATATAAATTGGGATGGTACCGACTATATTTCAAAACAATTATTACCTGACGGAGCCTATTTCTACGTTTGTGATGTTTTTGTTCAGACACTTTCTGGAGTTCTTACAATTTCCTTGCATGGAACAATTACTTTATTGACAAATAAAAAAGATTAATTATTAATTTTTGATAGGCAATGTAATTGAAAATGTAGCTCCGGGTCCGTCACTATTATTCTCAGCCCTTATAGTGCCATTATTTTTCATAATCAGATCATTGCAAAGTATAAGCCCAAGTCCTGTGCCTGTTTCGCTTGCAGTTCCTTTAGTAGTAAAGTATTTATTATTGGTAAACAAGTCTTTAATTTTTTCAGGATTAATACCGACTCCGGTATCTTTGATACTAATTTCATAGTAGTTATCCTGAAATTTTTTACCGAAGAATGTGATTTTTCCGTTTTCAGGGGTGAATTTCCCGGCATTATGTAAAAGATTCATAATTACTGAATTAATCATTTCAGAATCAGCAAATACTTTTTGTTCGGGTTCAATAAGATTTTCAATAGAAATATTTTTTTGTTCAAAGTTACTTTTTGTTAGCAATAGGATATTTTGAATTAAATTATAGATAGAAAATTCTTTTGGCTCAAACTTTTTAAAAGTACCTAAAATTTTGTTATTATTAAGTGTGTCATTAAAAATCTGAATTAAGTTAGTGGCACTTTTATTAAGCTGTTCAGAAATGTGTTTCATTTTTTCTATTGGGAGATTCTCTAACATCATTAATTCGGAGTAACTAAGAATCGGGGTAAGTAGATTCTTTAAGTCGTGAATTGTAGAAGCCATAAACATGTCATTATTTTGCATCAAATCCTTGCTCCTTTTAAGCATGTTTTCCAAATTTTTCCTCAATCTTAAATTCTCAGAAACATCCACAACCATGCAGAAGTAACAGGATAATTCATTTACAACAGTATATTTTGTAATATACCATACACAATCGATAGTTTTTCCGCTTTTTGATTTAATTTGGGTTGATTGTGAAATTGAATTATTAAAGTGAACATTGTGAAATACTTTTTTTGCATGTTCAACTTTTTCCTTATTGATCATAAAATTGAGCAGATTATTGCCCAAAACTTCTTCTTCTTTATAGCCGAAAATATTTACAGCAGATTTATTCCATTTTAATATCTCGAAATTTTTATTAAGTTCAATATACCCGATAGGCATTTCAGAAATAAAAAATTCAAATTTAATGATCAAATTTTGTAATTCTTTCGTTTTGATAATAACATTTCGGTGCAGAAAAATATTTATTATCATTATGGTAACCGACACTATTATTAGTAAGCCTGTAAAGAGAAAGAGAAATTTGAAATAAATGCTGTTTCTTTCAAAAAATGTCTGCGGTTTATACAAAATTGTAGAATTTTTAGGAAGTTTAACGTTCAATAAACCATGCTTTTTTAGGGCAGGATAACTAAATATCCATTTATTCAGGTCTTTATTTTTTCCATTTAAGTCGGGTAAGGAGAGTGAATCATTTAAAATGCGGACTGCTTCTTTTCCCAATAAATTTCCATGACTCTCACCGCTATTCATTTTTCCGCCTACTACTTTCTTGTTAAAAAGATCACTGAGAAGACCGAAAATCGGAAGGTTTGTTTCAGTAGCAAGGCCATTATAAAAATCATCACTGGGGAAATATTTTTTTTCTGAATCCTGAAAATAGGCTCCAACTAATAAAGCCGAGTTTTGGGGAAGTGAATTTATTTTTTTTATTAAATCAATATAAGGAATATCTTCGTTGTATATAAAATTTATTCCTTCCACTTGTTTTGAAATTTTGGTTACTTGTCTTTTAATATCTTCTGCCCAGGCTATACCTGTATTGGTAAAGTCATTGATAATAAAAATATTTTGTATATCCGGAAAGAATGCTTTGATTTGGAGAATAGTTTCATCAGCTGATATATTTTCACTGATAATTCTTGTCTGAGAAATAATAGTTTTATATTCGGAAGAGGGTTTATTGATGCCGCATGCCAGTATAGGAACGTTTTTTAAGAAAGCAAGCTCATTGAAATTGTTTTTTATGAATTCAAGCGCCGGATCATCAGTTGCTAATATAATATCGAATTTAAAATTTTTGTAAAGTTTTTTATAAAGATCTAATAAGAAAAGCTCTCTTTCCTTGTTCATAAATGTCCGCTTTGTATCAAGATGAGCTATGTATAATTCAAAATTTTCATTCTGCAAATATGGGTTATATCCTTTTGCCAATCCAAGATCCCATTTAAAAGAATCGTGATAAGAACTTAAAAGGAATATTTTTTTTGTATCAGATGGGAAGTTATTTTGTCCGAAAGAAACCAAAAAGCAACAAACTAAAAACGAAAAACAGATAAGTTTTGTTTTCATATGTAGATGATTTCAAAAATTATTAATTTATAATGATGCAAATATACATTATTTTTTATATAAATTCAATGGTTATCATCATTATTTATTATTGAAGAAAATATTATATCTTTGCCGCCCTGATTTATAAATTACAAAATACGGAATCAATTAAATATTATAATAAATCTTCAAATCAATGAAAAAATTAATTTCTTTATTATGGGTCATTTTAATTTCATCTTTTATGCTAGTAAATGCCCAAACTTTAGATACACCGATAAACAAGGATCCCAATGTGAAGATTGGAAAACTTGAAAACGGAATTACTTATTACATCCGGGCAAATAAAAAACCGGAAAAAAGGATTGAATTTCGATTAGCAGTCAATGCCGGTTCCAATCAGGAAAATGATAATCAACAAGGGTTGGCTCATTTTACTGAACACATGGCATTTAATGGAATTAAAGGATTTCCGAGCAATGAATTGGTTAGCGAATTACAGAAAATTGGTGTTGCTTTCGGAGCTGATTTAAACGCCTATACTTCATTTGATGAAACTGTCTATATGATTAAAATGCCAACCGATGACCCTAAATATGTGCAAATGGGTTTGAATATTCTGTATGGTTGGGCTAATGGATTGCTATACGATAATGAGGAAATTGATAAAGAAAGAGGAATTATTGTCGAAGAATATCGGATGGGACTTGGTGCCAGCGACCGAATGCAGAAAAAATGGTTCCCTGTTTTATTTACTAATTCCAGATATGCCGACCGCTTGCCAATAGGGAAACTGGAAATTCTTCAAAATTTTAAATACCAAACCATTAAAGATTTTTATAAAGATTGGTACAGAACTGATTTACAGGCAATAGTTGTTGTTGGAGATCTTGATCCTGCTGCAATGGAACAACAAATCATCAATACATTCGGTAAAATAAAACCGGTTAAAAATGGTCGTGAAAAAATAGAATTTCCAATTGAAGGGAACAAAGAACCTCTTGTTGCAGTATGTACGGATAAGGAAGCTATGGGAAGTCAGGTGATGTTGGTGAGAAAATTTCCTCATTTTACAATGAAAACTGTCGGAGATTTCAAAACTCACATGGCACAGGAATTATTCAATTTAATGATTAATTCAAGACTAAGTGAGATCCTGCAAGATAGTAAAACTCCTTTTGTGGCAGCTTATTGCGGATACAGTGATTTAGTTGGATCCGTTGATTGTTATATGTCTCAGGCTTCTTCAAAGGAGAATAAAATTGCTGATGCCATCAGAACCCTAATGAGAGAAAATTATCGTGTACTTAAATTTGGATTTTTAGAAAGCGAGTTGAAAAGAGCAAAAGAAGAGTTGCTGAATCAATATGACATTGCTGTGAAAGAAATTGACAAAACTGAATCTGAAGATTTTGCCGCTGAATATGTTGCCAATTTCCTTCACCAAGATCCAATTCCCGGAGCTAAAAGAGAATTGGCTTTTGCAAATAAATATTTGGAACAAATTACTTTGAGTGAGGTTAATGATTTGGCAAAAAAATGGATAACTCAGGATAACTTTGTTGCGGTAGTTCTTGCTCCTGAAAAAGAAGGCGTTGTTGTACCCACAGAAGCAGAGGTTTTGTCTATTATTAAAGATCCTTCATTGCAAGATGTTACCCCTTATGTGGATACTTATAAAGAACAGAATATTGTTGAAAAAAATTTATTGAACCCTGGCAAAATTATCGAAGTAAAAGAAATCCCCGAAATTGGGACAAAAGAACTTACTTTGTCAAATGGAATTAAGGTTTATGTGAAGAAAACAGATTTTAAAAATGATGAAATATTGTTTTCAGCTCAAAGCAAGGGTGGAATGAGCCTTTATGAAGTTTCTGATTTGGCTTCAGCCAGTTTTGCATCACAGATGGTTGACCGTGCCGGAATAGGAGAATTAAACTATTCTTCTCTGGAAAAAAAATTAAAAGGGAAAAAACTTGGACTGACACCTTATATTGGTAGTATTGAGGAAGGCCTTTCAGGATCTTCTACTCCCAAAGACCTTGATCTTTTCTTCCAATATCTGAATGCTTTCTTTACAAATCCAAGATATGATACCAGTGTCTATAAAATTGTTATTGATGAAAATATGGAACAAGTTAAAATGCTGAAGGTAAATCCCATGTATAAATTTTTTGGGGAATTTATCGGGCTCCTTTCTCAGAACGATCCATATCAGGCTACTCTCCTAAACTATACGGAAGATTTTGTATCCTCTGCCAATTATGAAAAAGCTTTTCAAATTTATAAACAGCGTTTTGCAAATCCGGCAGATTTCCTTTTTAGCTTTGTGGGTAATTTTTCTGAAGATACTTTGAATTATCTTATCGAAACCTATATTGCTTCTCTTCCAACTTCTATTGAAAGAGAGAATTTTAAAGGAGATGTTTTAAAACAATTTCCCGCTTCTCTGATAAATAATTCGCTCTATTTTGGAGCAGCAGAACAAAGTTGGGTGGGGTTGGGTTTCAACAAAGAATATCCATGGACATTGGAAAATAATATGATTGTTAATCAAATAGAGGAAGCTTTGCAAATTGAATTAATTGAAACTATTCGTGAAAAAATGAGTGGTGTTTATTCACCGATGCTCCAAATGGTAAGTGAAAAATATCCAAGATCAACCTATACTACTTTGGTTATGTTTAGTTGTGCTCCGGATAATACAGACAATTTGGCAAATGCTGTTACCGATATTCTAAAAGGCTTTCAAAAAACCGGTCCGAAACCAGAAACCCTTGATAAAGTTAAAAAACAGCTTATAACTACTAATCAAACTGATGTTAAAACTAATAAATTCTGGAACAGTTATATTATTGGAAAATATTACTACGGTGATGATGTTAATGCAATTAATTCCTATGAAAAACGCGTCAATGCCGTTACCAATGAGGATATTGTTAAATTTATGAATGCCTATTTTACTCCTGACCAATTTGTAAGGTTAACATTGTTTCCTGAAGCAATGAAGAAATAATTTTTTATCATTACTATGGAAGGCTGCCGAAAAAACGGCAGCCTTTTTTGGTTTTTTCTTTAGGAGTTTACTTATTATAGAAAAATTTTCAATAAAAATACTGAATAGAAAAAAGATAAGAAAATTTTCGTATTTTTGCAATCCAAAAAATTAAAACGAAAAATATTAAAAAAGAGTAGATTATTATGTATTTAACACCCGAAGTTAAACAAAACATTTTTAAGGAATTTGGTAAATCTGAGTTTGATACAGGATCACCAGAAAGCCAGGTGGCGCTTTTTACCCACAGAATTAAACATCTTACTGAACATCTGAAATCCAATAAAAAAGACCTTACAACCAAACGTTCTCTGATTGCTTTAGTTGGAAAAAGAAGAAGATTATTAGACTTTTTGAAAGTACAGGATATAGAAAGATACAGAAATATCGTAAAGATTTTAGGGCTCAGAAAATAACGGTAAGTTGGCCAACTCTCAAAAAAAGGTAATTTTTCAAATTGCCTTTTTTTTCTATTTTAAAGGAAGTGAAAGTCTATATTCTCTCTCTTTCAGAAATTCAAAAAAATAACACAGAATAATTATGTTAGGAATAAACAAAACTTTTGAACTTGGTGACGGCAGACAGGTTACCATCGAAACAGGAAAATTGGCTAAGCAAGCCGATGGATCGGCAGTGGTAAAAATGGGAAATACGATGCTCTTAGCAACTGTTTGTGCCAAAAAAGATGCCGCTGACAATGTTGACTTTATGCCGCTTCAGGTTGAATATCAAGAGAAATATGCAGCTGTTGGCCGTTTCCCCGGTGGTTTTTTTAAACGTGAAGCCCGCCCTTCAGAATATGAAATTTTGATTGCCCGTTTGGTTGACAGAGCGCTTAGACCTCTTTTCCCGGATAATTTCCACGCCGAGACTCAAGTTATTGTTACCTTAATTTCGGGTGATAAAAATAATTTACCGGATGCGCTGGCTTGCCTGGCCGCCTCTTCCGCTCTAGCTGTTTCTAATATTCCTTTTAACGGTCCAATCTCTGAAGTTAGAGTTGGTAGAATCGACGGCTCTTTTGTCATCAATCCTACTATTGAACAGATGGAGAATTCGGATATTGATATGATTGTTGCCGCTTCCATGGATAATATCATGATGGTCGAAGGGGAAATGAAAGAAATTTCAGAAAGTGACATGGTGGATGCCCTTAACTTTGCCCACGAAGTTATTAAGATTCAATGTCAGGCCCAACTTGAATTGGCTGCTATGGTTGAAAAAGCAAGCCCTAAAAGAGAATATTGCCACGAAAATAATGATGAAGATTTACGCACCTTGGTGCATAAGACGCTTTATGAAAAAGTTTATGAAATTGCCAAATCTTTTGTTGGAAAACATGAAAGGAATGATTTATTTGATGCAATTTTAGCTGAGTTTTTAGAAACTATTCCTGAAGAGGAAAGAGATGCTAAAACTCCTATGATAAATCGTTATTATCATGACGTTCAATATGATGCAATGCGTGCTATGATTCTTGATGAAAGAATTCGTTTGGATGGACGTCAATTGGATCAAATTCGCCCAATTTGGATTGAAACCGACTATTTGCCCTCCGCTCATGGCTCTGCTATCTTTACCAGAGGAGAAACGCAGTCTTTGTCAACTTGTACTCTTGGAACCAAATTGGATGAACAAAGTATAGATGGTGCTGTAGTTGACGGAACAAGTCGGTTTATGTTACATTATAACTTTCCGCCTTTTTCAGTTGGAGAAGTTAAAAGAATTATGAGTGCCGGAAGACGTGAAATTGGTCACGGGAATTTGGCGCACAGAGCACTCAAAGGAGTAATTCCATTTGAAGATGCTGCATTTCCTTATACTGTGAGAATTGTGTCTGATATTCTGGAATCTAACGGAAGCTCTTCTATGGCTACGGTTTGTGCTGGAACTTTGGCATTGTTGGACTGTGGAGTTAAAATTAAAAATCCTGTTTCAGGAATAGCAATGGGTTTAATTACTAATAGTGAAACCGGTAAATATGCTATTCTTTCAGATATTTTGGGTGATGAAGACCACTTGGGGGATATGGATTTTAAAGTATGCGGAACCAAAAATGGAATTACGGCCTGTCAAATGGATATTAAAATAAATGGTCTTTCTTCTAAAATTATGGCTGAAGCTTTGGAACAAGCGAGAATAGGACGGCTATTTATTCTTGATAAAATTAATGAAGCGATGCCTGCTCCCCGCGAAGATTATAAGCCCTTTGTTCCGCGTATTGTTCAACTGCAAATTGCCCGCGAACAAATTGGTGCCGTTATTGGACCCGGCGGAAAAATTATTCAGGAAATGCAACGTGAAACAAATACAATTATCAATATTGAAGAGGTGGGTGAGTATGGGATTATTGACATTGCTGCTGCAAATGTGGATGATATTAATAGAGCTATCAAACGCATTAAGGCTATTAC
>Ga0209099_1002115_pt1 | contig 18192 bp, 17 predicted proteins | sample AD_JPNHW2_MetaG_FD_184430 | JGI IMG/M metagenome (GOLD analysis project Ga0209099, IMG submission 184430) | Active sludge microbial communities of municipal wastewater-treating anaerobic digesters from Japan - AD_JPNHW2_MetaG (SPAdes) (version 2) | ecosystem: Engineered > Bioreactor > Anaerobic... | reverse complement strand
AGGATGCGGCTTAGAGCCCGTGTTCCGGTCGTGCGAGCAGAGTGAGCAGATGGAACTATGAGGGCGCGAAGATCGCAGAGCGTTGCAACGACTGACATGCCGTAAGACCGCTATTGGAGACGAAAAAGTTCCCATTTGCTATGACTCCCGACTTTAAAACTCCTGCCGTGTCTCACTTATTTGGTCAACTGCAGGCTGACCGCCACGCATCCGTGGTCTGAGCAGCCTTCTTTAAAACCGGTTACCCAGCTGGCTCCCTTTTTGCTCAATTTGCCTCTCGAAAATATGTAATCGATCTTTTCACAGGCACTGGGGTTGTTCTGTGCTGATTTCGGCCAGTAGGTGCCGCCAGAATCTTCCGAAACATCCGTCATACTCTGCAAAACAAGCTTGATGTTTGCCGACGTTGGGCTCGAATTAAGGTCGCCCATCATTACGCAAGGCTCGGCCCTGCTGTTGATAATTTTGCAGATCTGCCTCAGTTGCTGGTTTGATTCTGAGGGGCTCAGACTGAGATGAGTAACGAAAACCCTGATCTTGCCCCTGGCAGGGCCAAGATCGATCATGGCTTCGAGGCAACCCCGCTGTTCGCTTTCTGGATTAGCGCGATAGAGAGCGTGATTTTTGCTCCAGACTATTGGAAATTTTGAGAATATGGCGTTGCCCATACCGATCACTATCAGGCCGAAACGATGATTCTCGCCATAAACGTAATTTCTCAACCCTGAATAGTTGGCAATTACCGCCGGCTGATTCGATAATCCGCCGCGCAGATCGGCGCATGCGGTTTCTGTGGTGCCGACTATGTCAAATTTCTGATTTTTGATTATTCTCGCCACGCCCAGCAGATTCTGGGGCTTGCCGCCCAGCTCGTTCAGCCCGCCACGGTCGTTTCCGCGCCCATAAGCAATGTTATAGGTTGCGATACGCAGCGTATCTCCCGATAATACCGCAGGTTTTCCAGAAGTCAGATTGCTGATGATCGTCTGAACACCTTTTACAACCTTATTGGTCGTCTCACTCACGGTTTTTACAACCTGATTGCCGGCTCCGGTGATGCCCTCAGCAATCTGCTGCTGAACGCCGGCGTGCAGATAACTGACCGGCAACAGCGAAACCATAACGGCGAGAGCGATAGCTTTGAAAAGTTTCATATCATTTCCTCATTTCGTGTCGGGTGTCTGAATCGACCATTCGTTCAGAAGATCAAGCGGAGACTGCGAAGAAGCAGCCGGCGTCTGTTGTGTTTCATCAACCGGTTTATTGTTAATTTGCACTGCCGGCGTTTCGGTTACATCTTTTGCCGGCTGAACAAATTCATTTTTGGAAATTTTCGAAACGACGAAGTCTGTGCCTTCTATATTTGCTGTCCAGCCGCTTTCAAGCATGTTAACAAGCCCGCCGTGCTCGATACGCAAAGTGCCGTGTTCGAGGGAAACTCGGGTGCCCGACCCGGTTTTTTCGACTTCGAACAGCGTTCCGATGACGATTATAAGAGTGTCTTCTGTAGAGACGCGGAAAGGTCGGTCTTCGTTCTGAGGCAGAATATCGAATCTGGCAGAACCCTGAATAATGCGGGCTTGTGATTTGGTGACCTCGAATTTGCCGGGGCCATTGAGCGTTATCGAGCCGGTCTCAGGAAAACTGATGACCCGCTTTTCTTTGCTGGCGAGCACCAGAGTCGGGGCCTGCTCTGGCTGGCCTGTCACCGTGGGGTTTGTTGTGTCGGGGTTTTGGGCGATTACCTGAGCTGGGGCCTGTGGCAGTTTGTCTGGCCCCGTTGCCGGCTGCAATTGCTGTTTTTCATCTGGCCTGATCATAAAGAACAGGCAGATTGCAAGCAGAGCCAGGCCGGCAACTGCAAGAACCAGTTTTGAAGCTCGCGAACCGGGCGTTGCAGATGGTTCAATTTTTTGCATGATTTCGCTGGTCAGGTCGATCGAAACGCCGATTTTACATGCATTTAGAGCTTCTGAACCTCGTTTTGCCGCCTCGACAGACGCCAGAAGCTCAGGGTTGCTTTCAAGATACGCTTTTATTTCAGCATGTTTTTCAGGGGGCAGGCTGCCCTCAAGAAAATCGAACAATTCGCTTTCGTCTGGTTTGCGATCCATATTTTATCCTGTTATCCGAAAAATCAGGTCTTGTCTGCTTTTAAAACCGGTTTTCAGATTGTTCTCCTGTTAAGGTAATTTGCTGATGTATTCGGTCGGTTACAAAAAAAAATCATTCGGGCCAGAAAGAACCCAGTTGCTCGCCCAGCTGTTTTCTGGCCCTGAACAGCCTGATTTTGACCAGATCGACCGAAATTTCAAGAATTTCAGCGGTTTCTTTGCAGTTGCGATCGAGAAAGTAGTAGAGCCAGACCGGCAATTTAAGCTCTTCGCCGAGGTTGTCAAAGGCACGTAGCAGTTTTCCCTTTAATTCGGTTTTCAGCTGCACATCGAGAGGATCAGGAAAATCTGCCGGCAGATCAGGTAGCTTCTGGGGTCTGCGCGTCTTGCGTAAGAACTGGTAGCAATGGTAAACCGCAATTTTAAGAACCCAGTTGGTTAACGACCTCGATCTGTCAAACCGTGGCAGACCGTTGAATACTGCGATAAAAATATCCTGAGTCAGATCGCGTGCTTCTTCAAAGTTGCGGCAGTATGAAAGGGTCATGGCAAAAATGCGGTTTTGATACCGGTCGATGATCTGGGTAAAACAATTTTTCCGGCCCGAAAGTATTGTTTCTACCAGAGCTGCATCAGAGCCATTTTCACGGTTTTCAGATCTGCTGTTCATTTATGTTACCCAAACATAATCTCATGCATGATAGAACATTCAGCCATTTTTTTTCCAGAGCATTGTTTGCCCGCTGATGACCACGAATGTCTTTTTTTGTTTGAATGAAGCGTCTGGCCTGAAACTGTCAGAATTTTCCTGGGTGTTATCGCCTCTGATAAAGGCAAAACCCTTGAATCGGCTGCCTCTCGCAATATTCAATCTGCCCCCTGGAAGATAAACCGCAAATCTCGAGGTCGCAAAATCAGGCATGCCGCTCAGCCTGATTTCTCCCTTTTGCAAAATCGCGAGAGTCAGGCGCGAAGTGTCGGCAAAGGTGACTTTATCAAGATTTACCGGCGCCCGCATTGAAACAAGCTGCCCGAAGCCATGCAGACGCACCCCGGCAAGTTCAAGAGGTGTCGGGTCTGGCGAGAGAACGTCGCCGCAGAAGAAAAGATCCGGGCCATTCCATGCGAGAAATTGCCGCATCTGTTCCCATTTTGGAAACATGCGGCATACCCGACCCTGAACAAAAGGGATACCGCTGTACTCGGTGATCTTCTGGCCATCGGGAACATTGAATTTCCAGCTGTTGATGGTTTTAACCTGGTCGGGGGTCAGTCTGGCGATGGCGCTGCTTCCATCTTTGTCAATATTCGCGCCGATTAGCCCGTCTTCAAGCCTGAAGACCAGGTCAAAGTCGCTCAGTGGCTCTGGTAAGCCCATTTCAAGAATACGCATCTGAAGTGCAACCGAGAGTGAGGCTTCACCAAAGCCGATGCGACTGCGTGCTGTGACGCAAAGGTTGCCACTGCGGTCTTCTGACCCATTGATGAGCTGATTTTTCAGCTCTTTTAAGTCGGTGACCTGAAGATGGGCTTCGGCAAACTTGAAGTTGTCGCTGAAGGTCTCTCTGAGCAGGGCTTCGGTGCATGGTATCTCGACTTTTTGCCTGCTGTTGCTTGTTTTTCGCAGCAGGGCGTAGGTGCCTGATGTCGGGTTGTTTGCCTCGTGAAGCAGTCTGGAGATTACTTCTTCAATGGCTCCTTCAGCCGCTACTGTTGCTGCCTCTGAATCATGCGACCGCTTCTGTGACCAGGTCGCTTCTTTGATTTGCGCAAAAACAACGGTCAAAAACAGCAGCAGCATAACGGCCAGGCCGAGAACAATGGTCATCATGGCCTGCGCACGTCTGGCGCTGTGTGGTGGCGCTTTGCTCATGGCACACTCTTCAGCAGGTATTTAAAACGCTGGTCACTCTCGGTAGAGACCCAATACGGGTCTCTCGCCCAGCTGGCAAGATGTCTCGGGGAAAGATGCAGCGAGATTTTGCGATTTTCGCCGTTTTGCTGCTGCTTCTCAATGTTGACGACCACTCTGAGCAGCTGAGCATCATTGACGGTTTCGCAGAGCAGGGCAAAAGCAACCCCGCTGATTTCAGAAAGAATCGCGTGCTTATTACGATAGAGCGTGCCATGAGATGCCCCGGCAGGCCTGCTGAATTTATATTCACACAATTCACCTGGTTCGGGCATGCCAGCACCGTCGTAGGCAGGTTGACCATCTGCTCTGACGGCGAACTTTCTGAAGGTCAGGGTCTGGTTGTTGTCGCTCAGTGTTATGTCGCTGCCCGCTTCCCTGATGTCGATTCTTAGCCAGTCAAGAGCGTTGCGCAATTGTGAATGCTGGCTCAACTTGAAAATGCCAAAATTATAATAAGAAGAAGCCATGAAGAAGAGTTGTACGAAGATAAAAACACAAACAGAAAGCAGACAGGCACCGACCAGCACTTCAAGCAGCGTAAAGGCGTGGCGCGTCATGGCATGGCACCGGTAACCGGATGATGATTGGCGATAAGGCTGGCAAGACTCAGATGGGGGCGCTCCGCGCCCGCAAAAGCTGTGGTGACGGTCAGACTGATCAGGCGATCGGAAACCACTTCTCTGATTTGCAGGGTTGTCTGTATCTGGTTGCGAAAATCGGCAGGAACGGTAAGATCGTGCGTGCCGAGCAGCATTTTGAGGTGCTGATACGGCTGACTCCGGTAGGTTTCAAAGTAGCTGGTGTTAATGGTTGCGGCAGTATCGACGAGAAGGTTTTCGCGGATATCTGAACCCGTCGCAACCAGGTGTTTGACGATGGGCAACAGGCCGGCCGAAATCAAAAAAATTATGGCCAGCATCTCAATAAGACTGAGCGCGGATCTCTGGTGTTTTGCAATCATCTGCATTCTATTTTGCACCAAAAACCTTCTGGTTACAAATAAACTGTGCAAATAAAAAAGACCGGGGTCGAAACCCCGGTCTTTTCTTGTAAAGCGTTGCGATTGCTTACTTGTTCTTCAGGTCGCTGAGCATGTTTTTAACGTTGGTCTGGGTGGCTGCATCAAGGCCGCCTTCAGCAAATACTCTGAAGTTCATCTTGGCGATGACGTCAGCGCTGACTTCGCGGTTCTTTTCGTTGGCGGTGGCCACATAGTTCATCAGGCCAGAAACATCGCCACGTGCAACTTCGGCAACCAGAGTTTTAGTGGTGACCTTTTTGTAGTAATCCATGACCATTGTCTGCCACATGGTGTCTTTGGCGAAGGCCAGGTCTTTGTATTCAGCTGAGAAGCTGTAAGAAGAAGCCGGCAGGTAGATGGCCAGGCCGGTGGCGTTCTTGGTATTGTAGCCGCTCAGGCCATTGATGACGATGGTTTTGTCGAGAGCAGCCTGCAGCTTGTTGGCGGCTGTCTGGAAAGCTTCGTCTTTGATTGAATTCTTGGTGAGAGCTACGAAGTGACCGAAATCGATGTTGGTGCGATAGTAGAACTTCTGGGCGCTGTTGAGAGCGGCTTTGAATTCGGCACCGTAGTTGCCGGCGATGGCTGCTTTGCAGAAGCCATTGATAGCATCGCGAAGATTGTCGATTTCGCTGCATTTAAGGGCTGACTGGGTTGAAGATGAATTGCCGGCGCTGCCACCGTCGTATGAAGCAGCATAAACATTAACCATGTGCTTGGCGAATGCTTCGGGGGTGACGCCTTTTTTGAGGCCGGTCAAAATTTCAGTGTAAGGGTAACCTTCGCCTGGTTCAGTTTCTTCAGAGGCAACCAGATAATCGGCACCGTCTTTAATAGCGTAGGCAACTTCGATCATCTGCATCAGGCAAGCGTCAAAGCAGAATACATCAAGCTTCTGGCCGATGGCGGTTTCGATTTCCTTGAGGGCAATGGTGAGTTCATTGGTGGTGATGTGGTGGCCAGACTGGTCATCATAAGAAATACCCTTGATGATTTCGCCCTTAACATCTTTCCAGCCTGAGCCGTGGTTCCACATTACGGAACAATAATGCTTGGCAGGGTAAGCTCTGGCGGTTTCGACCACAAATTTTACATATTCTCTGTAGTCGCCCATGTCAACTTCGCCCGGTTCGCCAACAACTTTGGCGCCGTCTTTGGTAACATAATTGAGTGTGGCTGGGCCGTTTTCGCGGTCGAGCAGGCAGATAATATTGATGTCGTCATTTGAACCGCCGGCTTTAACCATTTCAGCAAGGTCGCCCACGCCAAATGAATCCAGGTTGTTGTCAGCGTTCAGAAAAACCATGAAGGTCCATTCTTTTTGGGGGGCGGCGCTGGCCGGAGCACAAAAGGCGCATGCCAGAAGGGCAATGACGAATACAGACATAAATCTCTTCATACTTATTACTCCTTATACTCTTATACGCGAAAACGATACTTATTATACGCAAATACGAATACCAGTCTCTTGATTATAGGAATTGTTTTGTACCCTGTCAAGAAAACTGCAAAAAAAATGTTGTAACAGAGAGAAAAGTAAAACCCCGGTGCCATTGGCACCGGGGTTTTAAATTACTGGTCTGGGCTTATTTGCCAGCTACAATGCTTTTGAAGGTTTCGAACAGGGCGTTGAATTCACCTTCGATTGCGCTGGGCAGAAGCTTTTCGGCATATACCGCGAAATTGAGTTCTTGAAGGGCGATGCGGAAACTTTCGTCATCAGCGTTCTGGCGGGCTGCTGCGACGAGGCTTCTCAATTCGTCAAGATTGCCGGCGGCTACGTCAGCAACGACTCTTTCGGCGGCTTCTTTTTTGCCGAGGGCGACTATCATGTCATCCCACATGGTGGCCTGGGCAAAGCTGAGACTTGAATATTTGCTTTCGAGAGCCAGGTTGGCTGGCAGGTAGATGGCAATGCCCTTGGCATTGGCAGTCGAAGAACCAGTTACCTTGTTGTTGATAACGGCTGCTTTAACGGCGGCGATTACTTTATCACAGGCAGTTTTAATAGCAACATCAGAAGTGCCGCTCTTAAGAAGTTCTGCAAAATGAACCAGGTCGATGTTGCCCGGATCACCAAATTTCTGAACTTTGGAAACGGCTGCTTTGACGATCATGGCATTCTTGCCGCTCATCAGAGCTTTGGCAAGACCGTTAACCGAATCTACCAGGGCGCTGAACTTGCTGCAATCAACATTTGACTGGGTTGATTCATCATAACCCTGACTGCCACCTGAATATGATTTGCCAAAGGCGTTAACCCAGTTGTTGGCGAAGGCTTCGGCGGTCATACCGGCTTTGACTCCACGAAGGATATCGTTATAAGGAGCACCTTTGCCGGGCTCGAGTTCTTCTGAAGCAACGATGTATTCAACGTTTTCGTAGACGGCATGGCCCACTTCAACCATCTGCATCAGGCAGGCGTCCATTTCAAGGACATCGAGTTTTTTGCCGAGGATGGTCTTGATTTCAGCTACGGCAGTGCCAAGCTGAGCGTTGGTGATGTGATTGTTTGAAGAATCGTCATAGGAAATGCCGCGATAAACATTGGCGCCATTCTTGGCTTTCCAGCCGGAGCCGTGATTCCAGATGACGAAACAATATTGTTTGGCCGGATAGTTTTCTTTAATGTATTTTGCGAAGTTGACGAGCTGGCGATAATCGCCCATATCAAGTTCGCCCATATCTTTAACTTTTTTGATGTTGTTCTTTTCGATGTAGTTGATCTGGGCAGGGCCACGTTCGCGGTCAATGAGACTGACGACGTTGATGTTGGCATTCGAACCAACTTCGGCCATTTCTTCCTGGTCTTCTACTCCGAACGGATCCAGATTGTTGTCGGCGTTAAGGAACACTGCTAGAGTCCAGTCTTTGGCTGCGGCAGCGTTTGCAGGTGTGTATGCAGCGCACAACAACAGGGTTACGACGACGATGATACTTGATACTCGCTTCATTCTCGGTCTCCCTGAACTTATAAACTTATCCGGGAATTCTCGCTCCGGATATAAATATTGTAATGCTCCCGGAGACAACCCGCAAGAGAAAAAATAAAAAAATGTACACAAGATTCAGGGTGCAATTTCTTCAGAAATCGGGCATTATTGGGGCAACTTCGATGGAAGGCCTCAGATAATCATGACTGAAAACCACGAATTGAACTTGAAAGTTTTAGTTGCCACCCCGGCTGATGTTAACGATTTGTTCGCTTTCGAAAAATTGTGTTTCGAGCACGCACCAGACCAGTTTCCTAAACGCAACCTGCGTCACCTGATAACTTCACCCACGAGCAGAACCATGATTATCAGAGACGAACAGGGTGTGATTTTTGCAACTGTAACCGGCCTGCTGCGCCATTTTAAGGTTCCATCAGGGCGAATTTACAAGATTGGCGTGCTGCCAGGGCTCAAAAAACGGGGCATAGGCTCGTTTCTCATTCGCACTGTTGAAGACTGGTTCAGGTCGCAGGGCATGCAACGCTCATGCGCCGAAGTGCGCGAGAGCAACAGCCCATCACGGCACATGTTTGAAAAGAATGGATACGTCGAAACCGGCATGCTCTACTGGTTTTATGCCGGTGGCGAAAATGCCGTAAAATACTGGAAGACTTTGTAAACGCTCACATCGCAGATTAAACGGCTGTGTCTATGAGTTTTGTGCCAGTTTCGTCTTCATCATTTGAGACTTTACTGGTTTTTTCGTAGGGGTTGCGGCTGCCAAGCAGTTTTTCGAACATCTGCTGTCTGAACTTTTCGGCGTAGGTCGAGAATTCATCAAGAAAGCTCTGGTAGTCTTCCTGGGATAATTTCATGCCCGGCTTGAAGAACATTTCGATCAGCGATTGCTCGTCATCACCCTTTGAACCCGTCAACAGAGCCGAAAGATCGGTCGTCGGCATTGAAAAGCCCGGGTTGGGCGCCTGAACTGCCGGGGCCGCATCAGTTTCTTCAGAACCGAGAACATCAGTTTTAATCTGCTCGACATCGGCAAAAAAGGCCTTCGCCTGGCCCTGCATCTGGTTCTTTATCTCGGCAAAAACTCCGTCGGCCTTGCCATAGGTTTTTTCGAGTTCGGCAAAAAAGTCGTCGGTTTTGGCCAGAAAGTTCTCGAGAGCTTCAGGGCTGAGATCAGCAAGACCTTCGACGGCATCAAAGAATTCTGAGGTGGTTTCGGGTGAAATTTCGAGCGATTTGCTGGTGCCGTTCATGAAAGACCCGACCGGGTCGATCGACAGGCTGAAGCTGCCCTTAAAAGTTTCAGAAACTTTGCCGCTCAGCTCAACAAAGCGATTGGCACCATCGCTGCCCATTTTCGCCTCAACCTGAGAGGTGAGTTCATAGAAGAGATCGAACTGAAAGGAAATATTTAAGCCATCAGCCTGTACAGCGCCGGCTTCGGGGTTTTGTGCGAGACTGCCCGCGTCTTTCTCATTATTTTCGAGAACCCTGGAACGTTGAAATGTATCGGTTATGCCAGGTACGCCGGCGGGGTTGGCTTTTTCATCTATAATACCGCTTAGACGCTCGCGATTGCGGGCCTGAAGTTGCTCAATCGGTGACCTTCCCTGGTCGTTTTGCAGTTTAATGCTCATAGTTCTGCCTCCTTGCAGTTGAAAAAGGCATAATTCACCCTTTCCTATATAACTATCGACTGTTTTCTGCCAGAACTTGACTGGCAAAAATTGTGAAAATGAAACCAATCAACATGTTAGGCGCCAAAAAATTGATCAATCATTAATAAATATCGCAAAATCATCGTTTTTCGTTCATGGTCATTGTGCGCTTTCATCGGAAACGGTTTCGTCAGCTTCAGATGCCGCTTATGGGGCACTGCTGCCATCGTCAGAATCAGTCGCTGGAACAGCAGGGTGGGGCAGGTCGGGTTCTGGTGTATCGGTCTGGGTGACTTCAGGGCTACCTGACGGTTGTTCAGATATTGGCTCGTCTGCAGAAGTATCGGTCTCATCTTCTGATGCAGGGGCGATTGATTTGTCGTAAGTGGCAGTCCTGGCAGGGTCTTTTTCTTCTTCTTCGGGTATTTCAACGACTGGCCAGTCTGTACCATCAAGGTATGGCCGCAAAGACTCAACCAGCATAGTGGCACGGCTGGCAATCTCTTCGCCGGTATTTTCTTCGGGCAGTTCATTACTCAAGACAGGATCGAAAGCTTTCAATTCAGCAAGCCGGCTGAATATTTTTTCGAGGCCAATAATTGCCGAAAAATTGGGTGTAACGCGGGTATCGATGTCGCGGGAAGGAAATCTGCTGCTATTGAGGGCAGATTCTTTTGGCGCTGGTCGCTGCGCAGAGCCTGAAAGGGCTTCGTGCAGGCTTTTTTGCCAGGCTTCTGCTTTGGCGGGGCCAGCAGAGATCTGGCTGTAAAATTTTTCGAGTGAAATCTTAAAATCGAGCAGGCTGCGCAGCATCAGGTTCATGTGTACTGCCTGCCGGACCCCGGAAATTGCGTTTCCTGAACCGCTCAGATACTGTAACTGGCTGTTGGTGAAGTTAAGGTGGTGCTCATACTGGTTGAGCAGGCCATCCCATAGTTGGCAATAGTGGCTGATCGTGCTTCGTATGTTTTTTCCGGCGGCTTTGAGCGGGCTGGCGGGTTGCCCGGCTACGACACATTGTGAGCTGATCAGGTCAAGCTCTGCCAGCAGAGCCTTGATGCTGCTGACGGCTCTTCTCTGGTGGGCGGCAATATCAGCGGCAATCAAATTCATTTTAAGAAGTTGCCCGAGCCTGGCTGATCTTGTGGTCGGGCTGCGCTGCAACTCTTCGACTGAGATATTGATGACCGATCGGGTGGCGCGGGTCATGAGTTCGTTGGCTACCCCGAGAAATTCTGGCAGGCTGAGAGTGGCTGCCAGGGCTTGAAATGGCAGGTGCCGGTGAACCCGGGCCAGAAACTCGCAGTTGCGGCGAAAAAAACGATCGCGACTGCTTCTAGCGGCAATGTCGAGAGCCAGATCAGCGGTTTGCCCGAATCTGGTATTGGTGATTCCAAGATTTTCGAGACGGCGCTTCATGCGTGCCAGTGGCAGATCAGCGAACGGGTCGGCCGCAAAGGGATCGAACGGCTCAACGACTGTCGCCGAAGCAACCGCCTGGTCAGCGGTTTCCATGGTCGCGTCGGTCTCAAGATCGGCAGTGTCAGATGCTGAAAGCTCTTCAGTGATGGCAGACGTCGCTGAAGCCGCCGGCAGATCGGCAGTATCAGTCGTTTGAGTGGCCACGACGGCTTGCGATGCCGCCGCCGGCATTCCGTTCAGAATGCCGGCCCACAGGCAGATTATCAGCAGATAACGTTTATTCATCGCCAAATTTTACATTGAGTCGCCGGCACGGCCGCCGCGGTATGATTTTTTGTAGCTTTTTGCATTTGGCAGACCGGGGAAAGACATCTGCCCTGAAGCCTGAACGCTTGTCATATTACCATACCATGTATAGGTGCGGGTAATCGGGTTGAGCATGGCATAGAGTTCGGCCCGGCCATCGCTGTCGGCGTCAACGTAAATCTTGTCAGAGACGCCGTCGATGTCGAGGTCGTATTCCCACTGGTCGATACGCCCGTCGAAGTTGCGGTCATACTGATAGTCGTTGTAACGACCATCGAAATTGCGGTCAGTAGCCCAGTAATCGGCACGCCCGTCGCCGTTGCGGTCGGCAACGATAAGATCGACACGTCCATCGCCGTTGCGGTCATACTGCCCGGCAGTCTGCATGAAGTTGCCGCTGAAGGCATAGGCCATGTCAGGGTTCATCGATTCAGTGTCAGCAGCGGATTCCCATTCGTTGAGCCCGGCTTTCACCTGTGAAGCCACAACCGCCATGATCAGCAGTATGAGGCCAAATATCAGAACAGGTCTTCTGGTAAACATAAAAACCTCCATCATAGGTCATGGCCCAAAAGAGTATAAATAAACGGAGGTTGCGCAAGCAGTTTTTTCAGAAAAAGATAAAGAAAATGGCCTGAGCTGCCGAGAGGGTCGCGGCCAGTGCTGTTCCGGGCCAGTTATTACTGCTGGTCTGACGAAGCGCCGCGAGGCCGCAGACAGCCAGCAGGGCAACCGGCAGCAAAGCCTGGGGCGCAGCGAGCAGCAGGGCGGCAAAGACTGCCACATTGCGGCTCAAAGTCTTCTGGTGGCAGCCCGACAGGCAGCTTAGAGCGTTAAAAGCTGCAAGGCCCCCGAGAAGACTCGCCAGCAAGGCCATCACTACCTGCCATACTGCGGTCGGTAAGCCCATGACTTTCGCCAGTTCAACGATTTGAAGAACGCTGCTCTGAAAAATTGCGGTGGTTTCGGGTCGGGCGAGATGCAGGCGGTAACTGAGAAAAAGCAATATGCCAGTCAGGGTCAGAGCCAGCCACCATGCGGCGTTCAGACCTGTGGGTGCCGATGGCGCGGCAGAAGTCGAGGCTGATTTCTGCTGCGCTCGATGCACCAGCAGCAACAGGGCGTTGGCCGGCAGAAAAATTGCCGCGCTGATGACCCAGTTCCAGATGCCGGTATCGACGCCGGGCGCCACCGCACTGAAACACTGGGTCAGCGAAACTTCGCAGCCGGCCATTGCCAGAAAAAGAATCAGGGTGTTAACCAGGCGCTGGCCGCTCGATGCCTGAGCTTCGTGATCGAGCCTGAAAAACAGATGATTAACCGCTTTGCCCGCAATCAGCGTGCCGAGGCAGAGAAAAAGGCCGAGACTATAAAAATTAAGTGGCGACAGGTCTTTAACAGGCACCAGCAGCAACATCATGGCGAGAGCCGCCAGCTTGCCTGCGAAGGTTGAACGTTGCTGCAAAACCTTACTCTCGAAACATGGAAAAATCGCTGAAACGCTTATTGCCACCCAGACACAGCCGATGGTGAACAGCGTGGTGCTCAAAGCTGCCTTAAAGATGGTTGCGCCGGCAAAACCCATGTGCAGCATTGAGACAATGACCGCCGGAACAAAAATGGCTTCAGCGATTATTGTCCAGAAGATGCTCTTTTGGCGCAGCAGCGAATGAGGGCTCAACGGCAGGGTTTCGAGCAGCGAAATGGCGCGGCCCTCATACCCGGTCGCATTCACCGGCCCGAACATGCTGAAATAAATCACCGCTCCGGCGATAATGTTGAGAATAACCGAGGGGGTAGTGATTTTGAACACGTCTTTGAGAAAGTATATTTCGAGGATAATCAGCGTGATCGGCATCAAAAGCGCGTTGACCAGAAGGTTGAAATCGCTCTTCAGCAGCATGACTTCTTTGTGGTAAAGACCCCTGAACCACCTATGACCTGAATAGTCTGTCTTTCGGGTGTTGCCATGCGAAAAATTGAACCAGTTAAGTTTGATGGTTACATGAAAAACCAGCGAGCCTGCCAGCATGCAGACTGCCCAGAACGCGGTAAAATAGAAAAATTCGTCGCAGAAGGCCGCACTCAGCAGCGAAACGGCCAGCCATTGCATCGGCAGCAGATAAACGAAAACCGTTTCGTTGAGAATATCAAGATTGTTGATGATCAGATCAAGAACTTCGGGCAGAAAATTGCTGAGAATCAGATAAGGCGCGATCGACAGAAAGGCGCTGCCGTAGCCCAGCAACGAAAACAGGTTGTTGATAGTGGTCGTGCGAAAAAACCTGGTGAGGCAGATCATGCAGATATTGATCAATAGACCGATCAACAGGCTGATTTCAAGATAAAGTATCAGGGCGAGCAGCAGATTCCAGAGCGTGACGCCGTCGCGGCAGGCGATGCCGAGAAAAGCGCTGAAAAGGATGATCAGGCCAAGATAGTCGCTGATAACCCTTTCAAAGAGTTTGACCATGATCAGGTTCAAAGGCGTCAGCGGCAGGGTCTGCAGATAGCCGAAGTCTGAACTCATCTGCCCGGTGTTAAGAGTGTGACCGGTTATCAGGTCGCCGGTAAATACCACAAAGATAACGTAAATGATAATGCCGCCCAGCAGCCAGTCAAGCAACAGTTCGGCATAGGGAAGCATGCGCATGGCGTTGATGGCATCAGAGGCGCCACTGGTGATGATGACGGCTGTTAAGATGACGCTCAGGCCTATGCCGATGGTCTTGCCCGCTGAAGCCCAGTTTTTAAGGCTGTTAAACAGCAGTCTCAGCTTGAGACGGCAGAGAAGCGAGGTTATCCGCAAGGATTGCAGCATTCAGGTTCCTGAGAAAAAATTAGTGCGGGCCGGGAAAATACTTCCGGTAGGTTTTCTCAAGGTAGTATGCTTCTTTTTCCAGCGGAATGTCAAAGTCTTTGCTCTTCTTGTTATACTCAGCCCAGCCACATTGCAGACCCCAGTTGATGCTCCAGCCGGTGTCATCGACCCAGTCGTCGCCGATGCGCTTTTCAAGGCCCGAAACCAGATTGCCGATGCGCAGGGGCGACATCGCATCACGACGATACTGAAAGGTGTGAACCAGTTCATGGCCAGAATGCTCGCCGTCATGATTGGTGGTGAAAGTGTTGGCGTTGCTGTATGCAAGAGCGCCGGTGCCATTCAGGGTGCCGTCTTTTCTGCTGCTGCGCTCGAAGGCCAGGGTGCCATACTTTAAGCTGCGGCCGAGGTCTAGTCGTGAGCCTTCGATGAAATGCACAACCGGTGCAATGACGGCATTGATGCCTGGCCTGAATTTCAGGTGGCGGCCGTCGGCGATCAGCCAGACCGGGCCAATATCCATGCGATAAACAAAGTCTTCGCCCGCTGATTCGGCAAGCGAAGCACCAAGGTTGACCATTACCTTGGCCTGCCAGGCATACCAGGTGGCTTTTTCTTCAAGCTTTGGCGCCATTTTGAAGCCTTCCTGCATCAGATAGCCACCAAATGCCGCCTGAATGACCGCTTTTTTTACACTTGTGCCATTGTAATGCGCCCTTAGAGCTGCCAGGGCCGCCGGAATTCCGATGCTGGTGATGGCGAGTTCTTTGTCGCTGAACGCTCTGGCAACGGGCTGCCACACGCTGAAACACAGCAGGCAGGCGACGACTGCCAGGCAAAGCGGCATGGTGACCCGGGCAAAATTAAAACAGCGCACAGGATTTTTCCTTGGTGAAGTTACAAGGGGAATCGGATGCCTGAGTTGTTTTATGAACGATTTATAAAAAAAATCAGGAAAGCTGGTAGATGACCTGAACTTTGCATTTCCAGATGATGCTCTGCGTGCCGGTGATATAGGCAAGGCGCATGCTTTGAACCCTGAATTTTATGGCGTATGGAGAAATCTTGCGCAGAAAATCGTTGAGGGTTTTAAAATCGCGGGTCGAAATGTCGTAGGTTACGTCGAGTTGTTTGTTCTCGGCTTCACGTTCTTCAGAATCACCGATCGCCACATCGATTTCTTCGGTCAGACCTTTGACGAATTCCTGAAGGTCGGAAACGGGTTTAACAGCCGGATTGGTCATGGAAAGGCGACTGATGCTGAAATCTATCGTGAGCTTTTTATCTTCGTCGGTCTTAATAACGGCTGGGTTGCCCGATGCTTTGCTCAACAGGCTGAGAATGGCGTCTTTATCTGGCTGACCCGAAAATTCGAGTTGCAGCGGAATTTTGCTGTTGCCGGCTTCTGCGCTGAATTCTTCGGTTTTCAGACTGGTGATGTTCTGGCTGACCGGGTCAAGAAGCAGGCGTTCGATAACGTCGCAGGCTTTCTCGCAGGCTGAAACAGGTATCGAACGAAAAACCCCGGTGACCCATTCCGGGTTCTGAGGCTCGGGTGCAACTGTTTGCAGTTTGCTGATGAAACTGGTGATCTTGGGGTTACTCGCGTCTTTGTCGCGGGCAATGATAATGTTGTGCCAGGCGGTCTGGTGGTCACGCTGGCGGCCCGCAATAACCGCCCGCATAAATCTGGCGCCGAAGTTGTCTGGCTCGCGCTCAAAAACCAGTTCGATTTCTTCAATGGCTTTTGCATAGGTTTTTCGGGAAAAATGGCGATTGGCCAGCTTCATGTGCACGGTTATGTGGCGTTTATCGGCTTCGGTCAGTTCGCGGGCCGCATTATCGATGGTGCGCCCCTGGGGTTGCCCTGGGATAACGAGATCAACGCCTTTTTTACCCGAATCGCCAGATCTGCTCTTTTCGAGCTCACCAGAATACTGCTGCGCCTTTTTTTCGAGTTCGTCCCAGTTGACCTCGGCGGCCATGGCCGCCCCGGCTGAGACGGTTAAAGCAAGCAACAGCAGTAATTTTTTCATGTTAAAAATCTGTTGAGTCTATTTCAGGAAATGGCACCAACCGCTTCGGCCTCGGTTGGAAAAGCATCGCAGAGGGTAAGAACCCCGGTCATCTGCAACGCCGTCTGGGTGAGTTTTGACAGGCCGGTAATCGCGACCTGGCCGCCATTATAATCGATTATCTGCACCATTATGTCGAGAAGAGTCGACAATCCGGTGCTGTTAATAACCGGAGTTTTTTCGAGATTGATGACAAAATTAACATTGCCCTTGTCGATGAACTCGGTGCATTTGTCCCTGAAGACTTTTCCTCCGGCGTCGTCAAGGTAGCCCTGAGTTCTGACAATGGTAACTTTGCCTGAAGATGCAAATTCTACAGTAAAATCGCTCATGTTATCAGGATAATAGGCAGGCGGCAGATAGCCTGTCAAGTACATTAATTACAGGCAGATGCATTACTGAATCTTGTAGCAATAAACCCGGCTGACGCCTTCACCCTCTTCAGGCCTGACTTTTGCTTTGCCCGACTGATGGCCGCGCTGGTGAAGTAAGTAGGTTCTATTTTTGCAGGATTCAATAATTCATGCATTCAGGCTGTTTTATGCGCTCGCACGTTTGGCTGAGAGGGCAGGTTGTATTGTTGATATTTGTCTGTTAATGTTTTCGGGTGTGTTTTACAACTATTCAAATAATTATGAGGAGCTTAAAATGACAAAAAAGACTGGTTCAGTAACCTTCATGGGGAACCCGCTGACCCTGGTTGGCAATGAAATCAAGGTTGGCGATGCTTTCCCGGCCGACGTCGTTCTGCTGACCAAAGATCTCAAACCTTTTAATATCGCATCAGAACCTGGCCTGAAGATTGTGACTACCGTGCCTTCGGTTGACACGCCCGTCTGCGATCTGCAGTTGCGCAAATTCAACGAAAAGGTTGCCGGCATGAAGGTCAAGGTATTCGCGGTTTCGGCTGACCTGCCCTTCGCCCAGGCCAGGTGGTGTGGCGCCGCCGGTGCCGGTAATGTTACCACCCTGTCTGATCATGCCGCTATGGGCCTTGCTGACGCGCTCGGCATTCACATTAAAGAACTTCGACTGCTGGCCCGTACTGTTTTCATTGTCAACGCCGCCGGCAAGATTGCTTATCGGCAGATCGTCGGCGAAGTCGCTTCTGAGCCAAATTATGACGATGCCCTGAAGGCCCTGGCAAAATTGCTCTGAACATCGCTTAACCGCCAATGAGTGCCATTGAATTTGCTGAAGTCTGCAAAACCTGGGTGCAACCCGATGAGCAAAGTCGGGTTGCTGCCCTTTGCCAGCTAAATCTCAAGGTTGATCAGGGTGAAGTATTCGCCCTGGCAGGTCTCAACGGCGCCGGAAAAACCACGGCCATCAAGATTCTTCTGGGCGCTTGTCATGCCGACTCAGGCTCAGCAAGAATTCTTGATGGCCTCGATTCTCTTTCTTCACTGCATTCGCTGGGCTTTGCCCCTGAAGAGCCTGATTTGCCAGCCTTTTTAACCGTCGAAGAACTGCTGACGGCCGCCTGCGGTTTATCGGGTATGCCTCTGACTACGGGGCGCCTTGATCGGGCGTTAGAGCTGTTCTCGCTTGATTCTGAACGCCGGCGTCAGGTCGGTGACTTGTCGAAGGGAACAAGACAGCGGGTTTCGCTGGCGGCTGCGGTTGTTCACCAGCCCAAACTGGTCATTTTTGATGAGCCGGCCAGTGGTCTCGACCCCCTTGGCCGGCAGCTCGTGAAAAATGTGATCAGACAGCTCAACTCAGAGGGTGCCACAGTGTTTTTCACTACCCATATTCTTTCTGATCTTCCGGGTTTGTGCAGTCGTATCGGGGTGCTGCACCGTGGCAAGCTTTTGTTTGCCGGTACTCCGGCTGAATTTTGCCAGTCTGATGCCCTGCCGGCTCTTGAAGAGCGTTTTTCATCTATGGTCAGCGTGGCGGGCGCATG
>Ga0209099_1002114_pt1 | contig 18200 bp, 15 predicted proteins | sample AD_JPNHW2_MetaG_FD_184430 | JGI IMG/M metagenome (GOLD analysis project Ga0209099, IMG submission 184430) | Active sludge microbial communities of municipal wastewater-treating anaerobic digesters from Japan - AD_JPNHW2_MetaG (SPAdes) (version 2) | ecosystem: Engineered > Bioreactor > Anaerobic... | reverse complement strand
CATAAATATATTATTATCAGATATATAATTATTAAAGCTAACTTCATATACGCATGTTATAAATTTGTATGTATTTACGAAATTGCGTAAATAAAACGTTATCTGCAAGCAGAGGACAGTGTGCAGGTTGACAACGAAGTGAATTTGAATGGTATAATAAAAAATAAGAAAATGAGAAAATTGAATTTAACTATCGTAGTTGTTTTGTTTTTAGCAAGTTGCAACAATGGAGTGAAACAATCAGAGTATGATAAACTCCAAGCAGAATTGACCGAATGCAAAAAAACTGTAGAGGAATTACAAAACACTCCTCAAGTTAGGTTAACAAACGGACAACAGTATTTGGCAAATAACGATTTTGATAATGCCAAAAGAGAATTAAATACTCTTATTGAAAAATTTGGCGGAACAGATGAAGCAAAAAAGGCACAATCTTTAGTCAAAGAAATTGAAAAACAAGAGAAAGCAAAAAAAGAAGCCGAAGAAAGGAAAAAGGCTTTAGGTTTCAAAGTGCTAAAAGAGACTAATTCAGTGAAGGTTGAGCCTGTTACGTTAAATTTTTCTTCTGTAACTTCTAATAACAAGTGGACTTTTGAAAACGATAAATACGGTTACTATCGTTATTTGACAGCAGAAAGAGAAAAAATTTACATTTTGGCGAAAGTTTCAATTACTTCAGAAGCAAAAGAAACAAAAATACCTCTTATTTCGGTATATGAACTTTCAGGTGGAAGCTTAAATCTATTAGGCGTAATGAAACGACAATTCGTTAATGACCCGAATAATAATTATTCAAATGTGGATTTTAAATATGTGAGTACTGTTGCTTTATCTCACGCTCTCGAAATTCCAAGCGAAAAACTAAAAAATAACGCAATCTTTGTCGTAGTTAAACGAAATAATTGTTCTCGTTTTGAAACAGGTTATTACTTGGATACAGAACTTGAAAGAACAATAACAAAGGACAATAATCAATGTGGTATTAAATCTACACTTACTGTTGATGATTTTGATAATGAATATGTTCTTGTTAAGATACTAAATAAGGAAAAATTATAAATGCCAGCAGATAACAAGCGGTTTGGCGTCAGGCGGGGTTTAGTGGTAGCTTGACGTTTCGGCGGACTTCGTCCCGCCCGAACGCCAAGCCGCCGCCCGTTATGGGCAAGCATAAAAACGAAGACAGCTACATTAACAATAAAAAACTAACACAAAAATATGAGTATCCGATTTAGACCGATAACCCAAACATTAGCAGAAACTATAAAATCTGCTTCAAATAACAATGCTACATTCGTTATTCCTGACTTACAGAGACCCTTTGTATGGACACCACTTCAAATTATCTTATTAGTAGATTCAATTTTTAAAGGTTGGCCTTTTGGGACTTTGCTACTATGGGAGGTAAAACCTGACTGTTTTAATGAAAATGAGGGAATTCCACACAGACCATTTTGGCAAGTTGTTGATAGAACAAAAGATGATCAAGGAACACAGGCAACCACTTTTGGAATGCCTGCTACTTATCATATGGTACTAGATGGACAACAACGAATCCAAAGCATGGTTTTAGCATTAGGCGGTGATCAATGGGGGTTTAAACTTTATGATTCAGAATGGGCAATTTCCATGTTAGATAAAAGGATTAAGCCAAGTGAACATTGGTCTAGTGCTGTGCTCTGCGTAGATTTACATAAATTCTCCGAAGAGTTAAAAGTTAAAGACAATAAAGTAAGGAAGGTTGAAGTTGGCAAAATTCTTGATTGGGTTGTTACTGATGTTTTTAACGGCATTTCAAAAGGAAAACAAAAATCTGCTGATTCATACCCATATATCAATTCAGAACACGAAGGAAGGTTTATTAGATTATCAAGATTTTGGGACTTAGCACAAACTTCTTTAACAGAGGATGAATATGAAGAAAATCTAAATAAATTTTTGGCAGACCACAATGTTAATCAACAAATTATTAATGAATTAATAAAACCGCTATCTCAGTTTATGAAAGTGGTTGAAAATATTAAAAATAATAGTTTTGTTAGTTCTTTGCAAATTGATTCATTTACACTAACTCCACAATGGAGCAAAGACGATTATAGTGATGCAATTGTAAATATCTTCACGCGATTAAATACTGCTGGTAGGACACTTACAAGAGAAGAAATTACTCTTGCTTGGCTAAAAGTTGGCTGGGATAAATCTAATACTAGTGACAAGCCAGCGAGCACTTGTCTTAATGAATTGATTGAAATCTTTGTAGACTCAGGGATTAATGTTGAAATTGATGAAATTGTACGATTAATCTCTTTTATTTGGTCTGTCGATGAAAGAAATGGTGAACTTCTTGATTCTAAAGACTTGTTAAAAGGAGATATCATAAGACCAATGGCAAAAACAGTTTCGTTAAACTGGACAAATATTTCAGAAACAATTAAGACTGGACTAGAAATAATAAAAGAAAGAAATTTAATAAGAGTAAGGGGTTCTTTTAATGCCTTAATAGTTTATTTAACCTGGCATAGGTTAGTTACTAATCAATTAAATAAAATAAAACTTGTACTTACTGCACCTGAAAAAGATAGTTTTGAAAAACAAATAAACCAACTTTCACAATTATTTTTAGATCGTTGGATATTTTGTTCTCAATGGGCGAATGTTTGGGGCGAAGGGTCTGTGGTTGCTTTTGGCAATTTTGCGAAATCAATTAGTGAATCAAAACCACTAATAAGTGCTACTACAAAAACAGACTTTGCAATTAAAACAAATGATAGTGTTGAAAAACTAATGGAAAAAGTTATTCCAAAAGCAATTGATTATGTGAATAATACAAATGTTAGGGATCGCAGCAGAGTTCGACAGTATTATACTTTATTGTGGGTTTGGCATAGACTTGATGAAAACAGGTGGAAATATTCTTCAATTCAATTAAAGGAGGGTAGAAAAAGGAACACTCCTTTAGATGTAGATCATACTGTAGCTGATGCTCTTTGGAAAAGAAAAATAAATGAGAATTTCGATAATAAACTGGCAGCATTTATTGGGACAGAAGAAGAAAAGGCATTGATTGCACCAGACGAATTTTTGTCGAAACAAGAAGCATATGAATTTATTAACTTTTTAGGCAACTGTGCTTTATTAGAGAAATCATTTAATATTTCTAAAAGTGATAAAGAAATGAAATCATTTTTAACGGAAGTACATGAATATAAAAATGGTAATTTTAAAATTGAAGATTGGGAATTAGCATTGTCAATAGAGAATACAATGACTGAACCGAAAACCATTTCATTGAAAGACCTTGTTGATTCAATTAAAAAAAGAGATGCCCTTATTCGAAAAGAATTGATAGAATTTACAAATGGAACTAAATATAGAACAGACTGAAAGTAACGAATGCCAGCCCATAACATGCGGTATATTTTATTGCCGAGTTAGTGCTAATATGAAAGGTTGTGGCTCGCTTCCAACTTTATCATGGCTTGACAGTGACGTGCTCCGAAATCGGCAACAAAAACATACCGCTGTCCGTTAGTGGTAATGTTAGCGCACTTATGCCACGATTGAGCATAACACTGCAATATCTTTGCAATATATGGGAAAGCCGATAACCCTATTAAATAGTAGGCAATATCTTAAAAAAAACATTATGGCAATTTCAAACATTGAAAAAAATGGTTCGTGGTATTATATCTACGATGAAAAAGGGAAAAAAGCAAAAACGTTATCTGTATCAGCTATCGGAGATATAGTTGATTTTAGTGCAGATTTTTTTGTAACAAAAAGTGGCTCGTGGTATTATACCTACGACGAAAATGGGAAAAAGATAAAAACACTCTCGGTTTCGGCTATTGGAGAGATTATATCTGTTACAGGAAATACTTTTATAGCGAAGAGTGGCTCGTGGTTATACACCTACGATGCCACAGGAAAGAAAATTAATACACGTCCAGCAAAATAAGATTATGAAACAGAAAAATTTATGGATTTATGGCATAATAACTTTTGCCATTTTAGGATTAGGTGGAGCTATTGCATTTGGGATTATTCCACTCGAAAGTTTGCCTTCGCAATTTTACGGTGCACTTGTTGGTACTGTAATTACAGCAATAATTACAATTCTACTTTTGCAAGGTCAAACACAAACAGAAGAAAATAAAGAGCGAAACGTAAAGGTGTTTGAAAAAAAATCAGAAGTATTTAATAATTTCATAGAACAACTTTGGAATGTTTGGGAAGACCGTAGTGTTTCGCTTGAAGAATTAAACGAATTACTCAAATTGGTTTCAAAAGATATAATTCCGTATGCCCAACCCGAAAGTTCGTCTGCAATTTTATCTGAACTCAACAAAATTGCAGAAAAATCAAATCCAAGCGAAAGTGATAGTACAAATACCAATGTAACAAAACAAATACAACAAAGTATTTTTACGATTATCAATATCTTATCAAAAGAAATCGGGCTTGGCGGAGAAATTAAAGATAGTATTAGCCAAGAACTTAACGCATTAGAAAATAAAATCTTGCCATATTTAAATAAAAAGAATTATATCAATCGGATAAAAGAGCTTGTTAATAGTAAATCTATGGGGGCTTTGACTGAATTTGAAGAAGATTCTGAAAATATCCTTTGGTGGAAAATCGGAAAAAACACAGGCGTTTGGTTGAGAGTCGGAGATATTAGAAAAGAGGGTAAAATTTGGATTACATTTTGGTCTGAATTTTATGAAAATCGAGAATATCAAGTTTATAGACACGCACAAAAAGGAGAATGGAAAGATTGGTTGCAAAACAACAAAGATTATACGGAATTACTTAATTTCAATGATTTGAGAAATGGCAATCCTATCTCCAATAACCAATTAGAAGAATTAGCGAATAAAATTATTGATTTTTACAACAATACAGAAATTGATAAGCGAACTATTTCAGAAATTATAGAACAAAGTCAAGATACCGCAGAATGAACACAACAGATAAATTGAAAAGCAATTGCGATGCTATATCTAAACAAATTGAGCAAATCGGGTTAGAGAACAATAGTCATTTTGTCATTGATGGTATTATTGACCCCGAAAAATATCTGAATGCAAAATATCGCATTTTGTGGATATTGAAAGAGGCAAACTCGGAGTGTGATACTTGGAGTTATCTCGAAAAGTTCAAAGACAAGGAGTGGTTATTTCGCTGTGGTAAAAGTGTTCCGACCTTGAAAAGAATGATTTATACCACTTATGGGATTTTGAAAGATTGCGAATGGAACGAAATTCCAGATGCCAATGATGAAAAATCGTTTGAGCCATTACAAGAAATTGCAATAATCAATATTAAAAAAATCCCAGGCGGTAGCGTGTCAGAAGGAGATGAAATACAGCAAGCCTATTACGACAATCGAGATTTGCTAAAATTTCAAATCGAAACATATAATCCGAATGTAATCATATTTGGAAATACATTGCAGTATTTTTACAAAGAAGATTTTGAAGGTTTGGAAACAGCAGAAAAGCAAAAAACAGAATACGGAAACGCTTTTTACGACACAAGCGATAAACTTTATATTCATACTTGGCACCCAGCTGTTAGAGGAGCAGGTTTTAACGATGAAGATTATGTTATGGATATTGTAGGTATTGTAAAAAGTTGGAAGAATAGATACAAACACAGCCACTAACAAACGGCTTGGCGTCAGTCGGGCTGACAGATGCAACACTCGCATTCAGACTCCCGCTCTCGGTATTCGCCTCGGTCGACAGGTCTTCGACCCGCCAACCGCCCGAACGCCAAGCCGCCATCCGTTAGTGTAATTCAAAAATAACAACTAATTTAAAATAATATGACTTTCAGTTTTTATATAACTTGCAATGATTGTGGAACTCAATATCGAATGAGATATGGTTTAGGAAATAATTATCCTCAGGAAGTTACATTTAATTGCAAAAATTGTTTTGCCCCGATACAACTTGGAATAAAAAAATTTAAAGAAAAAATGATTGTGCAAGGTGCACTTTTAACTGATGAAATAAAATTGGACAAGTCGAAAGAAATTCATGTTCAAAATGTTCATCCTGAAATCCCAATAAATAAGGAATTTGATAGCAATCCATTTTTTTTCCAAACGACAATAGAATTACTAAGATTTGCTGAAAAAATTGATATAAAAGGTTTTAAAAAAATGCAAATGGATTGGGCTAAATTTAGTGAAGATTGGAATAGTATTTTAAGTCCGTTAAGAATACTCTCGTTAAAATCAGAAGAAGAAATGAAACGAGTTTCTAATTTAACGCTTAATGATTTAGAGATAAATTTTAAAAAATGGTCTGATTTATTTTTATCTGGTAAATGGACAAAACAATTTGCTGCAATATTTAATGATTTTGATAATAATAAATCATCCGAAATGATAGCTTATTTTAAAAGTGATTTGAAAAATTGGATTGATAAAATTCTTGAAATATGTAAAAGCTACATGACTTGCAGAGAACAATTTGATAGCACTATTCTTTACCAAAAATTGGAAATACCTATTGAAGAAAAGATGATTGCGAAAATAAATTGGGACAAAATGAAAACTGTTTATGGAGATTTATACGAACTTGTTGGAGACCTTTTTATTATACCAACTATGTTAAATAATATTCAAAGTGGACGAAAATTTGATGAATTTATGACAGCCAATTTCACTATTGATAAATATATTGCAACAGATAAAGCAAATCGTGGTGAAAATTTTAAAAACAATACATCAAGTTCATTATTTTTAAACTTTTATCATTCATGGTTAAGAAATGGAACTCATCATAAAAATTGTGTATTTGTGCCAGATGAAAATATGATTGAACTTGGTGTTGGCAAAGGTGGTAAAAATCTAAAAAAAGTTTCAATTGTTGAATACATTATTAATTGTAATGAATTATTTGCAATTGGATTATGTTTATCAAATATTATATTTAAAATACTGAATGATAAATAAATACACATAACATATGGTAGCCGATAATTGCCGGCTTTCGTGCAACTTGATACTTTGGTGCTTTTAACGAACCGGAGTGCTAAATTGATACGAAAGTGCTGTAAATCCGGCAACTACGGCTACCATTTTTCGTTAGCGGTAAGCAAAACAAACGGCACGAAAAATTGAAAATGAAATAAATTTTTACAGAACAAATTATGAGTAACGAAAAACAAACCATTCACGATTTTGATATAAATATTATTTATGAATATTTTTCAAATACTGAAAGACAAGGCCCGGGAAATACTGAAGAGACACTTAAAGCACTGAATTTTATAACTGGTCTTACCAAAAAGTCTAAAATTGCCGATATTGGTTGCGGAACCGGCGGCCAAACAATGACATTAGGGCAAAATACACCGTGCGAAATTACTGGAATTGATGTGTGGCAAGATTTTATTCATAAATTTAATCAAAATTCTATAAATCAGAATCTTCAAGACAGAGTAAAAGGCATTGTTGGAAATATGGAAAATCTTCCGTTTCAAGAAGAAGAATTAGATTTGATTTGGTCGGAAGGTTCGATTTATAACATTGGATTTGAGCGTGGATTAAATGAATGGCGAAAATTTCTGAAAATAGGCGGATATATTGCTATTACAGAAAACACTTGGTTTAGTGAAGAACGACCTGATGAAATTCAAGAATTTTGGCAAAAAATTTATTCAGAAATTGATACAATCTCAAATAAAGTTGCACAAATGCAAAAAGCAGGTTATTTACCGATTGCTACCTATATGTTACCCGAAACTATATGGACAGACTATTACAGAAAGCAGTCTTTGAATATTGATACCTTTATAAAAAAACATAAGGGCAATAAAGCAGCAGAAGAATTTGCTTCTTCCCAGCGATATGAAGCAGAATTATATAACAAATACAAAGCCTACTATGGCTATATGTTTTATATCGGAAAGAGAATAAAATAATGCCAGCCACTAACACGCGGTATAAAAAATTGCCCAAACAGTAGGTCATTCAAGGCTTTTCGCCCGCTTAAACTTCTCCACGGTTTGACAGTTGAATCGCCCGCAATCCGCCACTAGGCATATGTGTAACGTTATGCCTCATGCTAAAAAACGACAACGAACCGAAATGACAGAAAAATTGATTAAATTTGTAACTTAAAACATATAGAATTGACCTTAGCACATAACATTTTTCTTTTTGCTTAAATTATTGAAAATAAATATATTAAGCAGAATGGTTCATTGAGCAGCCCCGCAGGGGCAAGACTTTCAGTAACCCCAGACCAAGACGGAATCCGCAGTCTGGGGTGGTGGCGGTGCGGTAGCCAAGGCGCGGCACGCGGCACAACTTTCCACGGAGCAAGAATGTTCTTGCCGCGCAATGGGGAAACGATGTTAGAGTTGAGAGTCGGTAACTTGTTTTATATCAGCGATGTCAGGTTGAACTACCGAACTGGTTGAGGTCGAAAAAGTGCAAGTGGAAGTCGTTTCGCCCCCGCACGAAAAACTCGGAGGATGTCCAGCCCATAGCGGAATATACTTTTCGCCTTTCGCCCGTGTTTCAGAATTCGGATAGGATTGAGATGCAGGTTGACGAACTCACCGATGTTATAGCACCCTGCACGAGGTCAATCCGCTCCTGTGAGTTCAAATTGCCCTTCTTGGGCAACATGCTCAACAACAGAGGATAGGCAACTCCATCGTGGACAACGGCGAGCATGAAGATGTTGATGTCGGTATTGCCGAATTTCCAGTTTGTTCGGTCAATGTCCAACCGGTATTTCTCCTTCTTCGGAAGCATTTGGAAAATGAATCTGGCGACAAGGTCCTGGCAGATGGAATGTTTCGCAAAAAAACCACTGTATTCTCCGCAAACACGACTCCGCTTTGGCGGGAGAGTCGAAACAGGTCGATAATTTACTGAAACACACCGTTTTTGCCTTGCATAGAGCCATCATAAACAGCGATATGAGCTTGATATGGGCAAGGTTGACATTTTTTTCAAAGAACTTGCTCAACGTATCGGATAATTGATTATTTTTGCACTCGTAATTGATTTTCATAGAAGAAAAGATGTGGTAGTTTTTTGCTTCTAAATCACTGAAAATCAATCACTTTATTAAGAATATAACAAAAAAGTTACCAACAAATTTTGTTGATAACCATCTAAAAATCAATATATTGGACAAAATTTTAAAATTTTTGTCATGTACTAAGGAGCATTATATATAAAAAAAACTCGCACCGAAAGATGCGAGTTTTTTTACGAAAATAATTCTTTTCACGACTAATTGCATACCATTTTTATGGTAACACCATCCGCAGTGTTCGTTGATTCTAAGTCGGCACATTTTTGTGCACCCGATAAATTCATTTCCGTTTTGCTGACTTCCGTGCCATTTTCAGTAGTGACACAAGTACAAGTTTTTTTACATGAGCCAAATAAAGCTACACATAAAGTAGCAACTGCTAAAATTGAAATTACTTTTTTCATGAAAATAATTTTTAAGTTTGTAATAAAATTCATTGCAAATATACAAATAATCTTTATTAAATTAAGAAAAATATTATACATTTATTAATTATTTATCAATAATATAACATACTGATTACGAGTTTATTATATTAAATATTTAATTTTACCAATTTTTTAATAATCAATTAATGTTTATTCAAGAAAAATTTTGGAATTTATTTTGAAGTTTTATCGAAGGAGAAGTACGAGGTAATAATTTTTCTAATAGTTATATATCTTGTTGTGAATTTTTTGGTCTAACTCTCCTCACCATTATAATAGAGTGTATTTGGCAGCCATTTTTCTAAAGAACGCTTTATTAAGAAGTGGAATAGGTGCGGTATTCTTCTTTTGTATCTGCATTGAAACCATATTTTCGTTATCAAAAATTGCTTGTTCTCTTGCGTCAGCTTCGCACAAAAAGTAGTCACATATAATGTTAAAATTATTAAACCATCCAATTTAAGGAATTTTATAAATTCCTTGAACTAAGGATAGTTAATAATTTTTTAAAGAGGGCGAAGTAGAAAGCAATCATTTTATTTATTGTGAGTGTCGAAAAATGTCGGCTAAAAATATGATTGATTCACTTTTACCAAGTTTTCGAGCATGGGGACAAATTGAAATTGTCCGAAAGTTTCTTCTTTATATTCGGCATCGGAAATTTTGGTAATACGTTTCATATCTTGGATGCTATCTCCAACGGGTATAATAAGGATTCCGCCGGTTTTAAGTTGTTGAAGGAGCGATGTAGGCACATTCGGAGCTCCGCATGTAACGATAATTTTGTCGAATGGAGCCTGTTGCGGCAGCCCCAGAAAACCATCTCCGTAATGTTGTTTAACGTTTTCGATTTTTAGTTTATTGAGTAAAATACGTGTTTTCCGAAATAGTTCAATTTGTCGTTCAACGGTGAATACTTTGGCACCCATGGCTGCCAAGATGGAGGCTTGAAAACCGGAACCGGTGCCAATTTCAAGGACTTTATCTCCGGTCTTGATTTGTAGAAGCTGAGATTGGAAGGCTACCGTTATGGGTTGGGAAATGGTCTGGTCGCATGCAATTGGCAGCGGCATGTTTTCGTATGCTTTTTGTTGCAAAAAATAATCTTCGATGAAGTGATGTCGCTCAATGACATCGAAAGCACGCAGAACGCCGGTATCTGTAATTCCGTTATCCGCCAGCCAACGAATCAAAGATTTTTTGGCACCTTGGAATAAGTAATAGTTGTCTTCCATTTATTCCGCCAAGACAAGAACTTTATTATGAAGGACTTCAACAACACCACCGCGAATATCAAAGAATTGTTCTTGTTCGTGAGTATCTTTTAATTTCACTTTTCCTTTTTGGAGTGCCGAAATCAAAGGTGCGTGATTCTCAAGTATTTCAAAAAGACCGTCGATTCCGGGAAGTTGAATAAGTGTTGCTTCTCCTTTAAATAGTTCCTTATCCGGCGTAATAATTTCAATATTCATAACCAAGATTATTTAGCGTTAGCCAATTCTTTTTTACCTTTTTCGATGGCTTCTTCAATGGTACCTACCAAGTTGAAAGCGGTTTCGGGCAAATAATCCAATTCGCCGTCCATAATCATATTAAAGCCTTTGATAGTATCTTCAATATTAACGAATACGCCCTTCAGACCGGTAAATTGTTCGGCTACGTGGAATGGTTGTGACAAGAAACGTTGTACACGTCTGGCTCTGTGAACCACTTTTCTATCTTCTTCGGAAAGTTCTTCCATACCGAGGATAGCGATAATATCTTGTAATTCGGAGTATCTTTGGAGTACCATTTTCACGCGTTGGGCGGTATTGTAGTGTTCGTCGCCGACGATGGCAGGGGTTAAGATACGGGAGGTGGAATCTAACGGGTCAACCGCGGGATAGATACCTAATTCGGAAATTTTTCTACTTAAGACGGTTTTTGCATCCAAGTGGGAGAAAGTAGTCGCGGGTGCGGGGTCGGTTAAGTCATCGGCAGGAACATAAATAGCTTGTATGGAGGTGATTGATCCTCTTTTAGTAGAAGTGATACGTTCTTGCATGGTTCCCATTTCCGTTGCCAATGTAGGTTGATAACCAACGGCAGACGGCATACGACCGAGCAATGCAGACACTTCGGAACCGGCTTGGGTAAAACGGAAAATGTTATCGACGAAGAAGAGGATGTCTCTACCGCCGGATTGTTCGTCACCATCACGGTAATATTCGGCAATGGTCAGACCGGATAGGGCGACGCGGGCACGTGCTCCGGGGGGTTCATTCATTTGTCCGAACACCATTGTGCATTGTGATTTGGCTAATTCGTCTTTATCGACTTTGGATAAATCCCAGCCGCCGGCTTCCATACTTTTCTTAAATTCATCGCCGTAGCGGATAACGCCGGATTCTATCATTTCGCGCAACAAGTCGTTCCCTTCGCGGGTACGTTCACCTACACCAGCAAAAACCGACATACCGGAATATCTTTTAGCAACGTTATTAATCATCTCCATAATCAAGACGGTTTTCCCGACGCCGGCACCACCGAAAAGACCGATTTTACCACCTTTTGCGTATGGTTCAATCAAGTCGATAACTTTGATACCTGTATATAAAACTTCTTCGGAGGTGGATAAATTTTCAAAAGTAGGTGGGTCACGGTGGATGTTATTTCGTTTGTCGCAGACGATTTTTTCGATTCCGTCGATGCTGTCGCCCACCACGTTAAGCAAACGTCCATTAATTTCGCCGGTTGGCATGGAAATCATGGCACCGGTGGCGATTACATCCATTCCACGGCGCAATCCGTCAGTAGAATCCATTGCGATACAACGCATCGTGTTTTCTCCAATATCTTGTTCACATTCGAGTATTAACTTGTCCCCATTATCTTTGATAATTTCCAAAGCATCATAGATGTTAGGTAGTGTTGCACCATCTTCAAAACGCACGTCAATGACGGCACTAACAATTTGAGAAATTTTTCCTTTGACTTTTTCTGCCATTTTTGTTTGATTAATATGTTATGTTTCTAAGATTAATTATCCGTTTAAATTTGAGCGTGCAAATTTACATGATTTTTTTGATGGAACAATCCTTTTGAAATATTTTTTTCAATGAATTTTACCCAATTTTTCGAAGTAAAAAGTAGTAATTTTTATTGCAGTCCTTTGCTGTAGTTAGGGGATTCGCTGGTGATGGTAACATCGTGTGGGTGACTCTCTTGCACGCCGGCGTGGCTGATATGGCAGAAGCGTGCGGCGTGTAATTGGTCGATATTGGCGGAGCCGCAGTAGCCCATGCCGGAGCGCAGTCCGCCTGCCATTTGGTAAATGACTTCATCTAAGGTGCCTTTATAGGGAACACGTCCGGAGATTCCTTCCGGAACCAGTTTATTGGTATCTTCAACTTCGGCTTGCATATAGCGGTCTTTGGAGCCGCATTGCATGGCTTCCAAGGAGCCCATTCCGCGGTATGTTTTGTATTTACGTCCGTTATAAAGGATAGTGGCTCCGGGGGCTTCTTCCACGCCGGCTAACAAGCCGCCCAACATGACGGTATTTCCGCCGGCGGCGAGGGCTTTCACAATATCGCCGGAGAAGCGGATTCCGCCATCGGCAATAATGGGGACATCTCTCCCGCGGAGTGCGTTATACACTTCAAAGATTGCTGTCAGTTGTGGAACGCCAACTCCGGCTACAACGCGCGTGGTACAGATGGACCCGGGACCGATTCCCACTTTAACGGCATCAGCACCGGCATCTGCCAAACGAACAGCTGCCTCACCGGTAGCAATATTTCCAACAATAATGTCTGTCTGCGGAAATTTCTGTTTGAGCATCCGCAGGGCATCAACGATTCCTTTGGAATCGCCATGAGCGGAATCAAGCACGAGGGCATCAACTTCTGCATTTACTAATGCTTCTGCCCGAGACATTGTATCTTTTGAAATACCGATAGCTGCTGCTACGCGCAGTCGCCCTGCAGAATCTTTGCAAGCACTTGGTTTGTCTTTAGTATGTGTAATGTCTTTATAGGTTATTAAACCGATTAAATGACCGGTTTCATCAACCACGGGCAGTTTCTCAATTTTGTGTTTTTGTAAAATATCGGCCGCCTCTTGCAAACTTGTTGCCCGTTTGGTGGTTATCAGGTTGTGGCTTGTCATCACTTCCAAAACGGGGCGGGCATAGTTTTTCTCGAATCTTAAATCGCGGTTTGTGACAATACCGACTAAAAATCCGTCATCAGCAATCACGGGGATGCCGCCAATTTTGAAATTTGCCATCAGGGAGAGTGCGTCGCCGACGGTCTGATCTTGGCGAATCGTAACGGGATTGGTAATCATTCCGCTTTCTGCGCGTTTGACCATTGAAACTTGGCGGGCTTGTTCTTCCACAGACATATTTTTGTGGATGACTCCGATGCCGCCTTCGCGTGCCATAGCAACGGCAAGTGAGTGTTCGGTAACCGTGTCCATGGCTGCGGAAACAAATGGAGTGTTAAGTGTGATGCGTTTGCTGAATGGGGTCGTTAAGCTCACTTCGCGGGGCAGTACATCTGAATATGCCGGCAACAATAAGACGTCATCGAAAGTGAGACCCTCAAATAAAACTTTTTCTTCAAGAAATGACATAATTGAATTTTTGCGGACAAAAATACAAAAAATAGCAATAGTATTTGATGTGAATAATGATATTTTTTGTATGTAGACGTTTAATTTTTCAACAATATTCTTTTCCGCTGATGTGGCTGTTTAGCTACAATTCATTTATCCGCTTGTTAATCATTTTCGTAAGTCGGCGAGATTTGTAATGGGGTTCCCGTCCAAGAGAAAAAAAAAGACTTGCAAGCAAGTCTTTCAAAATATTGTTCTAAAATTAATCTTCTTTTACTCTAAAGATGAAGCCTGTTCCGTGAATATTGCAGATTTCGACCGCTGGTTCAAATCCTTCTACATATCTTCCTTTTCGTCCGCCATCGGGGTTAATGTATTTGGCATCAACAGGATCTAAATTGATATATGAACGCAATTTGGTTAAGAATACATCCATGCTTCTGCCGGCAGCATAATCATCATTACCCCATATTTGTCTTAAAATCAGGTCGCGGGGGAGTAATTTGTTTTTATTTTCGCATAATAAACGCAATAATTCGGCTTCTTTTCTGGTTAATGAGCGAGTTTTGGTGGGGTGAATCAATTCCATCGAGCTAAAATCAAACGTATAATTCCCAAAATGATAAACTTCCGTGGTGGATTTGATTGTGGGTTTTAATTTTTTTGATTTTTTTGTTCTTCGCAGAATGGCTTCAATACGCAAAACTAATTCTTCTGTGCTAAACGGTTTCGTAATATAGTCGTCACAGCCCATCCGAAATGCCTTGATTTTGTCTTCTTTGTCATTTCGTGCAGTCAGGAAAATTACAGGGACGTCTTCGTCAATCTCACGAATTGCGGTCAATAATTCATAACCGTTTTTATTTTGCATTATGATGTCAAAAATGCAAATGTCATATTTGAATTTTTCAAAAGAATGGAAAGCGGTTTCACCATCACTGAAATCATCAACGCTATATTTGAGTGCTTCCAAATAATCTTTTAAAACGTGTCTTAAATTCTGGTTGTCTTCAACCATCATTATTTTACCTTTATTCTCTTTCATAATTATCTGATTATGTGTAAATTAATGTATTCATATTTTGATTATCTATTTAAACTATTATTTTTTTAAAAAATCTTGCTAATACTTGTCACTTTTTAGTATAAAAATTACCCAAAACTGAAAGGATTACTGCATAACGTTCTTTAAACAATAATATTGTATAAAAGTTCAATGTTTTATTTCTTTTGTTAATCTATCCGTCAGCAGCTGTCGTTTGAATCTATTAATATAAAATGAAACAATGGACACCGTTTTATTGGTTGCAGTTTTATTCATATCGTAAAGCATTGATAGGGTCGAGTTTAGCTGCTTTTTTGGCGGGATACCAACCGAAAAAGACACCCGTTGCCGCGCATACTATAAATGAAACGATGATAGCAGTCTGACTGACAACAAAAGTCCATTCTAAGACGGTTGAGACTGCAAAAGCGATGGCAATTCCTAAAATAATGCCTATAACACCACCAATTAGACTTAAAATTACACTTTCTGATAGAAATTGGTACAAAACGTCTCTGCTTTTAGCTCCAATCGCCATTCTTAGTCCGATTTCTTTTGTTCTTTCGGTGACGGTAACGTACATAATATTCATGATACCGATGCCGCCGACAATGAGCGATATGGAAGCGATGGCGGACAGAAGTATTGTGAGTACCTGTGTGATGGAACTCATAGTGGTAAGCAATTCTTCTTGTGTTCTAATTTCAAAATCGTCTTCCGCTTCCGGTTGGATAGCGTGGTTCTCCCTCAAAATATAGGTAATTTCCGTGGCTGCCAGTTCGGAACTTTCTTCGTTGATAGCAGAGGCAAACAGCATATTGAAGTAGTCGATTCCCAAGAATCTTTTTTGAACGGTCGTGTATGGCAGCAAAATAATGTCGTCTTGGTCTTGTCCCATTTGATTCTGCCCTTTTGATTCCAACACTCCGATAATTTTTATCGGAATGGCACCGCACCGGATGGTTTTGCCGACAGGGTTGTCCCCCTCTTCAAATAGGTTATCCACAATGGTTTTGCCCACAACGCATACTTTGGCGTATCGTTTCACTTGTTCGTCATTAAATACAACGCCTTGAGAGAGTTTGTATTTGCGAATGTCCAAGTAAGAGGGGGCAACGCCTTGCAAATTGCCCGGGTGATTCTTTGACCCAAAAACCAATTGTGCCGCGCTGTTGACCGATGGGGAGATCTGTGCAACGTATTTAGACTTTTTTTCTAATGATTTTAAGTCTTTTAAATCCAATGATTTAGCGTTGCTGTTTCCCATGTTAACGCCCTCGCGCATTTGATTTGTCGGCAGAATCATAATCATGTTGGACCCCAACGATGATAGTTGGTCGCGTACGCCTAAGGTCGAACTTTGACCCAAACTAACCATTACAATCACGGAGGTAATGCCGATGATAATTCCAAGCATGGTCAAAAATGCCCTTCCTTTGTTTCGCAGAAGTGCTTTAATGGCTATTTTGACTAAATTGAAGAGATTCATATTATCGTGTTTGTTGTGCTTTTTTCGTATTCCATAAGTGCGTTTTGTGCAGATTGTTGCCTAATGGGTTGGTCTAAAATGATATGTCCGTCCCGCAATTTGATCGTGCGGGTGGTAAACAAGGCAATATCCTGTTCGTGCGTGACAAAAGCAATGGTTTTCCCTTGATTGTGAAGATCTTGGAAAACGGTCATTATTTCGTAGGAGGTTTTGGTGTCCAGATTCCCGGTAGCTTCATCTGCCAAAATGATTAACGGATGATTGACTAATGCGCGGGCAATAGCAACCCGTTGCTGCTGCCCGCCCGAAAGCTGGTTGGGGGCATGGTGCATGCGGTCGGTCAGCTTCACCGCTTCCAAGGCAGCAATGGCACGCTCTTTTCGCTCTTTGGCTGATACTTCGGAATTATAAAGCAACGGTAATTGCACGTTTTCTAATGCCGATGTCCGTGCCAATAAATTGTAATTTTGAAAAACAAAGCCAATTTGTCGATTCCGAATCGTTGATAATTGATTGCGACTTAAATTATTAACTGAAGTTCCGTTGATGAAATACTCTCCGCTGGTGGGTTTGTCCAAGCAACCCAAGATATTGAGCAGGGTGGACTTGCCTGAGCCGCTGGTGCCCATAATGCTGACAAATTCTCCTTCCGAAATGCTAAACGAGATATTGTTCAGTGCCTTGACAATTTCATTGCCAACGGTAAATTGTCTGGTCAAATTCTCTATCCGAATGATCTCTTTGCGCTCCATACTTATCGTTTTTTTTGTCCCGGCGGTTGTGGCATAAATGAGCTGCGTTCATCGTCTTTTCCGTTTCTAAATCCCAACTGCGCTTCCGAAACGACCACTTCCTCGCCCGCTTTGATCCCACTTACTATCAGTGTGTTTGCCCCGTCATCAATGCCAACCGTGACCAATCTTTCTTCAAATTGATTGCCTTTTTTTATCCACACGGTTTTCTTGTTGATCTCTTTCAAACTATTGGTAAGTTCTTCTTCATTCTTAAAAAGATTTTGGAAAGTGGAACCTTTTTCGGTCATTATTTTTTGAGTTATCGGATTTAATGTAAAAAAGAGTGCCTCCGTGGGAACGACTACGCCGGCTTGTTTTTCAATGATGATATTGACACTTGCGGTCATGCCGGGGAATAATTTTTCATCGGGGTTGGGTGCGTCAATGATGACGGTATAAGTGACCACGTTGGATGTGACAACCGGCTCTAAACGAACTTGTTTGACGGTTCCTCTAAATACGTTATGGGGAAAAGCGTCCACGGTAAAAGTAACATTTTGTCCCATGCGAATTTGTCCGATGTCGGCTTCATCCACTTTGGCCTCTACCTGCATCTGTTTCAGATTGTTGGCGATGGTAAAGAGGGTCGGTGTGTTAAACGAGGCTGCTACGGTTTGCCCTTGTTCCACCGCTTTGTTTAAAACAATGCCGGCAATGGGCGAATAAACTTTGCTGTAAGATAAATTCACTTGCGCGCGCTGTAAATCGGATTTTGCCGTAAGTACTTGATTCTTAGCTTGTATATATTGATTCGTTGCCTCTTCGTATGAAGTTTGC
>Ga0209099_1002111_pt1 | contig 18207 bp, 34 predicted proteins | sample AD_JPNHW2_MetaG_FD_184430 | JGI IMG/M metagenome (GOLD analysis project Ga0209099, IMG submission 184430) | Active sludge microbial communities of municipal wastewater-treating anaerobic digesters from Japan - AD_JPNHW2_MetaG (SPAdes) (version 2) | ecosystem: Engineered > Bioreactor > Anaerobic... | reverse complement strand
AAAAGCATATCCTAAAGCCCCCCCTGCCGTAGTCTATAATTCTTTGCATATATACCACCCTAGGGTATCCCCACCCTACCCCCCTCGTCCTAATAACGTCCGAAAGGCAAATTATTATTAACAATCTAAAACAAAACAAAATGAAAGCAAAAAAACGTTACAGTGCAGTTCTGAACGGTGGAGTTACACCAGTTGAACAATTACTCGAAGGCAAAACAATCGTAACTGGTGAAATCTTACAGGAAAAAGCTGAGAATGACTCTGATCAGCGTGAATCAGTAAAAGCTGAATTCCATGCTGAAAATGTCAATCATGGTGTTACTGTATGGGCTCCAATGCCACATCTTTTGGCAATGGGTATCTTCAGCCAAGATGATTCCAAGGAAATAACATTCCACAAAGGAATTATGGTTAAAGGCCAATACAACCTGATCAAAGAAGAAGTTCCTGCTTAATTGCACACACAAGCTTAAAAAGAGAGGGGGCCGAGAAATCGGCTCCCCTTTTTTTGTTACTTGATTTAATTTCCCTTTCAAGTAATAACTGTTTTTTGATTGTTTATAGATTATTATTAATCTTTTTGTTTTTATGGAAGGAATACCCCATTTTTTTATACCTTTGCGCTTATTAACCAACTAACATTTATAGTTATGATTATAGTTCAAGATTCATCTACATTATCGCTGTATGCCTACAGTACCCTAATAAAGGCCTGCAAAGAAGAAAAACTATCTCATTCTTACCTAAAGAACAAGAAACTATCAAGGCTGCCTTATAAGTATAAAAACTATCTTATTTTTAAGATCAGATCCTCAGATATATTCTCTTTATAAGAATATTATAACCTCATAACTTATTGACCTATAACGTTTTGCTCATGCTTGACGCATGGGTATCCCTAATAGGGTTATTTGTTATATAGTGATAGGTGTATATGGTTAGTGGAATATAATTAAATAAAGAAGTTATAAAGAGGAGATTATATGATGTGCTGGATATATGTTTGTGTTGAGATAATGTAATAGGGTTATTAAGATCGTAGAATTCGATGCGTTATATCATTGTGATATAGGTTAACCAATAAATAATTAAAGTTATGAGCTATCGCAAATTGTTTTGTTTGTTTTATTTTCCTGATCTTTTAGATATGTGGAATAAAGACAATGATTTCATTCTTTCTAATGGATATACATTGATCCATGCACATTCTTTTCCTAATGATGAACCACCATATATCATGGTAGAATATTGGGGAATGGGTGAAGTGAGAAATGTTTTTGAAGAAGATGGAGAGAGTGTTAGCTATTACTTAATAAGGACAGAAGATGCTCAGTCCTTTATTGATCAGCACAATGAGTATCAAAAGGAATATGAAGGTTGTTATCTGGAAGGTGTAATGACTCGTAATTGTGGCGAACATAATATGAGTGCACGTGAATATGCTGAAGGATGCGATTGGAATAGACCACCAAAGACCAAGAGGTTCTTTGAATTACCTAATTCACTTAAAACAAATTCTTATGTAAATTAAACTATGTAGCGAGCTTTCGCAGCAAAGGAGAGGGTGTAACAACCCTTTCCTTTTGTTTTAATTTGCTAAGTCGTCTGTGCGACTATAAAAAGAGGTTATTAAGCACAAAGCGTTGGATTCATCTTTATATGATGATGAAGGGTTAACCAATTAAAATTATATTATTATGGGAGAAATTGCTGATATGATGTTAGATGGTACACTTGATGAACAGACTGGTGAATACATTGGTCCACCTTGTGGCTATCCTAGAACAAGAGTAAAAGGCCAATACAATACTATTGGAAAGAAAAAACAAATTGAAGCTGAAAAGAAGATTGCTGATATCCGAAAGGAATTGGCAATTCTTATCAACGAAATGAAATTGAAAGATCCGGATAAAAAAGAAAATATAATTATTAACGAAGCCAGGCATATAATAAATATGAAGTATGGTAAAGGTTGGAGAGAAAATGGATGGGGTTTTAAATAATATTATCTTTGTATAATTGTGTATAACGTACGGAACTATACACCGTTGCCGATTGCGAAGCGCGAACATGTCGCGCGACACCTCGGAATTGTACGGGAACTAAAGCAAGTTGTCAGAGCAGACACGGCAATGGCTGTATAGTTTTTGTTATGGGTTAGGCATTTATTTTTAATCAATTATATATTAATCATTTAAAAATTAAAATCATGTTAGTATCTGAATTAGTTTCAAAATTATTGACTTATCCACAGGATTTAGAAGTCAGAACAATCAACTCAGCAATCGAGGATGATGAAACGTGTCCAACTTTTACAATTCATTCTGTTTCTGCAAACAGCGAAAACAACGAAGAATTTGATTCTAAAAAGGATGTTGATTATTTGGTAATTGAATTTACCGATAACGAATATATCCAAGACGAATTTAATATCACGTTGTAAAACTTGTCAAATGGGTAGGCTGCAATATGCTTACCCATAACACAAAAATTGCTTTCAGTGTATTCATTAAAGCAATTGACTGTTATAAATTGTTTTTTTTCTTGACATCTATAATTTTTCTATTATATTTGAGAGCTTATCAGCAATGGTAAGCTCTTTTTTTACAGGGGGTAGGTGTAACGTTCACCACATGGTAAAGCTACTAGTAGCGAAGAGGTTCAAATCCTCGATACTCCACAAAATATAAACAGGTTGAGCGCCTTAAGAACTCACAAAAAACAATATGAGCAAAAAAGATGTAATAGCATTTGTACGGTCTAATGGTTATGACTGTACTTATTCAGGTATCACTAAGAAATACTATATCAGTGAACCTAAAGAGTTGAAAACAATAAATAATCAACCAATTGTTAATCCAATCAAATTAGCGACAAGATTGGGTACCATGGGTATCACTAATTTTGAAATGAAATGAAGAAGTTACAAAAGATTGCCGATCATGCATGCTGGATAGTGATATTCTTAGCTGTCCTTTTTATCGCTACAATGCTTGCTCTTAAGATCCTTGGAGTACAGCTATGAAAAACTACAGGGAGCATTATAAGTACTCCATAATGATCTCTAAAGCACTTAAGAAGAAGTATCCTGGACTAACAGCAAGTCAGATCAATATTTATATCAGGCAAATGTTATGTCAGGTTCAATATTATGTGTATGCCAAAAGGATCATACATTTCTACAAGTTATTTACAATAAGATATCGAATTAAACAAAAACCAAAAAAACAATAAAATGGAAATAGATTTTAAACAAATTCTTCAACCGTACAATATAACCGTTGAAGGAAGGAAATTCTTCATTAATGAAGATTCCAATATCGGATTAGCCAAAATCCAATTACATAAGCTTGGCTATCATGTTAAACTCAACAAGGACTTCGGAACGATCTTTCCGAATGCAAAAATAAGTCAACATCTCATTGCCCGGTTAGAGCACTATTGTTCAATGCTCAATTACCGGCTAATTTGTGATAAAGATAATAAGATCATCATTAAGAATAAGAATAAGATGGTCTTCGTATTTCTTGACCAGACAGTAAAAACTATCAATGTTGATGATATTCCTATCACTCAAAGATCTTCATCGATCGTTGCTGAGTATATGAACCGGCCAATTGACATCAGCTTAAATTTAAAGCTATTTGAACTATTCTACAACATTCCTACTACACAGTCAGATGGTACGAAAAGACCAGGTAAGAACGTGAAATGGGGCATGAGAACATTAGCCCGTATATTATTTGAAATACCAGAAATAGAACTTAATAATGAAAGATAATGTGGAAAAACCAGCACCAAAGTTATACAAGGCCATAAAAAAGGTCTTCTATGATAAATTTAAACAGCACCGTATCGAGAAATGGGATATACCGATATTCCGTTGGGATGTTAACAACGGTTTAGAAATATATGCAGTTAACCGATTTAAGATGGATATGCTCATCGCGGAATTTGATCTCCTTTCTATACAGGAAGGAATACCCTATAAATTCATTGCCAATCTTGACAAATATAAGATCCGGTTAAAAGAAAAGACAGAAAAAAAGAAATTGAAAATGATAGAATACGAAAATCTAATTAAACAAACCAATATATGAAATTAGCTTTGCAAATACTAGAATCAACCGAGCATGATGTTATCCAGAAACTCATAGCTGATCCACATGAAGAGATCACATTTAAGTCGGGGAAACATTACATCTATATGTGCATACCAGCTATAAACTCACAAATAGCCATTACACCCAATCCAATAGGTGAGGTAATAGGTATGTATAATATTAAGGCATATAAAGTCATAATTGAAAAGAATGAGATTTTGTTTACTTTAGAAAAAAAAGGAGGTCTTGAATGATTATAACACTAATATTAAGTTTGCTGTTTGCAACATTGATAACATGGATATTAACCTTTGCCTTGGTCTATGGAAGACCAGGGCAAATATTCAGACATCATGCCGATAAGTATGAATTCTTTAAAGAACTTTTAGAATGTCCTATATGCACTGGTACCTGGGTAGCATTTATTGTTACAATAGTATCCATACCAGTACTATTTTACTGTGATATAACCGTTTTGGGTATTGTAATATTTTTCTTACCTTCGTGGTTAGCAACTGCCGGACTAAACGGTATTGTATTCGTTGTAACAATATTAAGGAACGAAGAAATAGGGAGAGACAAAGATGACGCTAGAGAATGATTTTGAATCGCTATGGCTACTTAATCCTGTAGGAGACAAGAGCCAGACATATTTTGTTGTTAAAGCATTTCTTTCACAGCAGAATAAAACCCAGGATGGACAGTTAATAAATTTCGATAAGTTGAGAGAACTCTATGAAAGTTATGTTGAATATCTTGAACCACTTCAAAGTAAACAGTACACTAAGAATAAAAATGAGATAAGTGATATTATAGACTTTATCCAACAGAACATATGGAGAAAGTCTTTTAAATCTCCAAGAAGACTCCGTGATGATTATTTATTCGGAAGACTTGATGAAGTGTACCTGAAAAAGAAACTTAAAGAATTTTTATCTTTAATACGAAAAGTATGAAAAAAAGAATATTACCTGGCTTTGATTATGCCATGGGTAAATTACCTCCTCAAAATGTAGAAATTGAAGATGATCTATTAGGACAGATAATGGCTAATAGCGAAAACAAAAGAGTAATAAAAGTACTAAAATTATTATCGCCTAAAATATTCTATAGAGATGGCAATAAACTCATTGCAGAAGGCATTATTAACCTGTTCCATAATAAGGAACCAATAGACATATTAACTGTTACAGAGAGGCTAAGAAAGCTTGGTACTCTTGAAAAAGCAGGAGGACCTTACGCTGTAGCACAAAAAGTAATGCAATCACATTCAATTATGATGACAGCCAATAAAGCTGATCCCTTTTATTATTATCTCATTATAACTCAAAAGTATTTACAAAGAGAGATAATACGTATTTCCAGTCATTATAATTCCCGGGCATTTTCAGATGATTTTGAGATCTTTGATGAACTTGATGTCTTTATTGAAGAACTAAAAAGAATATCCAAATACAAAGAGATAGAGGGCAAATCTATTACCTTACAAGACCAAATGAAGACAGTACTTCAATACATGTCTGATGCTGCAGTAGGTGCTGTAAAGACTATCTGGAAAACAGGTATGCCTAATACTGATAAAATTCTTGGTATTTCTCCTAACATCATGGTATTGGCTGGTGATACAGGAGCTGGTAAAACAACATTCCTTACATTTCTTATTAAAAAGATTTTGGAAGAGAACAAAGATGTTGCAGTATATTGGCGATGCTTGGATCATGATACTACTTCTCAGATCATACGTAAATTTATCTCCAATGAGACTAACATGACAGAGGCCGATCTATTGAGTAAGAATGATAAAATGGATGAAGCCAAACTTAATCTCGTCATGGCTGTAACCAGTAAGATCAATCAAATGACAATAGAATTTTCTGATATACAAGATAGTCTTAGAGACATTGGAAGATACTTTGAAGGATTTTGTGATAAGTACAAGGAAAAGAATCTAAAAATTCTTATTATTGATAACATAGCAAGAGTATTAGAGAATAAGAATAATACAAGTAATGAGATAGATGATAATATAGCAAATGGTATTGCTGATATTCATAAAGAATGTAGCATTAATCATAATGTTCTTGTCATATATCTTCATCACTTTACAAAAGAACAGGCAAGTACCGGTAATCTTGATATGGGTAATATGCCTACCAAAGAGATGATCAGGGGATCTAAAAGATACACTGACCTACCAACACAGATATGTCTTATCAATCGTCCTGGGGCCTATCCTAACCTTATGATTGACTATAAAGGAAAGAAGGATATCCTTGAAAAGATATTCATTGTCGATGTAGTCAAGAATAGTAATAACGAGACTGGCAGGATATATTTCTATTGTGATCTTGGAAAAGTAAAATTCTTAGAATTATAAATCAAAAATCTAAACAATGAAAAAAACAATTTTATTGGTATCGTTGCTGATTATAGTAATGATACTTACTGTTGTATTTGCACGAAGTAGCATAAACAGGTATGAGGAATTAAAGAAATCCAAAGTTCCTTTTATTGTGATTTATGCAAATGTAGAACAACTTGATCTACGAAGCAAGTATGATATACCACAAACAATGTCTGATGCTTGTATAGATAGCGTATGGGCTATCAAGACAAGACTTGGAATACCTGAACATATTCCATTCAACTTGCTTATGAAAGAGTCTTGTTTTGACTCAAACGCTCTTTCTAAAGATGGGTGCTTCGGATATATGCAACTTAACCCAAAGTACTTCAAACCTTGTAAGTCAAATGAAAATATACGACAAGGATTGTATTTCTTAAAAGAACAGTATGATAGGTTAGGGAGTTGGAAAAAGGCGCTTATCTACTATAACAGTGGAGAGAATAATTGTAGTGATCCTAAATTAATTAATTATATTTTAAATCATAAAAAACAATAAAAAATATGAGCTTAGTAACAAAAACAATTAGTAAGGTAACTCCGACAGGATCGGTAGATACCTATGGAAATCCTTCTTACAATATCGAATGTACCGATGGTACATCCGGTTTATGGAAAGGAAAAAAATTAACTTTCTGGGTAATAGGGAAAGACGTAACATTTAATCTTGAAGAAAAAGTAGGCAAATCGGGGAGAGCCTATAATAACTTCTCAATTCCTAAAGAAGACAGACCGACTTATACCGCTGCAAATTCTTCTAGTGGAACTTATAAAAAAGAAAAGTCTCCGGAAGAAAAAAACTATTCAAGAAGAATTACTGCCTTAAATGCTGCAATATCTATTAAACAGCATATACTACTGGATAAGTCTATAAAAGACGTTCAGGAGTCATGTGTATCATTCCTTGAAACAAAAGAAAACTCCATTAACGCACAAGCCGCGCTTAAATGTGCTGAGAAGTTTTTAGAAAGTGATGTATTTAGAAATGCTATTCTTAATAAAGGCACCGATGAAGATCGGATAAATCTTTTCATTAAACAGGCCAATAGGTTTTACGAAAACATTGAAATGATATGATAAAATTAAACAAACCATTCTTAAGCTCTATAAAAGGAGTATTCTTTGTAAAAGGCCATGAGGCCTTGCAATCTGTATCAGTAGGTGATCAACTTCTTTGGGAACGTGAACCTGATAATAGGTATGATAAAAATGCTATCATTGTCATGAATAGCAAAAGAGAAAAAATAGGATATCTTCCAAAAGAAGTTTCCAAGGACATTGTAGCAATGATGTCAGAGAATGAAATCAAAGCCTTATCTGTAGTTGTCAATCAGTTTAACAGCACTGAGCGCAATCAGAGTTGTAATATCATGATTACATGTTACGATAATATTGAAAGACTATGATAACAATATATCAATTATACTCATTAACAGGGTATCATCCTCATAGCAGAACCAAGTGGACAAGGAAATATTTTCATATTACTACTAAAGAATCAAAACAGGTAGGATATGAAGGTTATGAAGAAGCTTATGAGTTACTTAAAATGGTATCTAAAAAACCTGATTATAAAGGATTACTTCATTACTTTTCTACACGTGGAATTGAAAGTCATTCTGATCAGATGATAAACATCATGAATAAGAATAAAGAAGAAGAATTTAAAACTATTATTAAGCAATGTTCTAACTGTTTTTATTTTGGTGTTGATAAGATGTGTGATTGTAGCCAAGAATGTATTTCTTTTAATCGTTGGTTACCAGCAAAAAAACTACAAAGTATTCTTCCGGGAATCACCAAAGATGATTACACAGTACTAAAAAATTGTTTTGATGATCTTCTTGAAATGTATCAGGAATTAGAACAAAAACTTCTTGTCATTGAAAAACGTTTGGAATTGCCTCAGAGATCGTTCAGGAATGAAGTAATATCAAAGGTTAATGAGATAGCCCGAAAACTAAATAAGCCTCAAAAAGAGATTTATAAAGAAGTTTATCAAAGTTTTGATGCTCGACTTAAAATTACTAATGAAACCAAAAACAAAGATACCAAGATTAGTTATCTGGAATGGTATGACAAACATGGTTTTATGCCAATGTTACTAAACTATATTAAGGAGGTATATAAAGTATGATAAAACCTTATTCGCCAGATCAACAAACTCTCAATCTATTTGAGACCTGGTTAAAACATCAATATCCTAAAACAGCAGAGAATATGATTAAACATATGAAAGGAGACTCAGGTGCTATTATCGTATTGCATAATGATGTAATCTTTGAGAACCATATCATCTGTTGTTATGGTTCTATGAGTTTTGTTGAAATATACAAAATGCTCACCCCGACGCACTTCGTAAGAATTACTAATAATAATGAAGGATTATTACCTAATACAGCACCTAAACCAAATTAATTTATGAAAAAAGAAATAAATAATCGTATAGCTGCAAAACTTGTCAGAGGATTGTATAAAGAGATGCATACTCTCCTGACAAAACATAATGCCTTTATAGCCGGTGGCGCCGTATTATCTGTGTTTACAGGTAAGAAAATCAATGACTATGATATCTATTTCTTATCAGAAGAAGATGCTCTTGCATTTGAAATGGATCTTAAACTAATTGATAAAAAGAATGCCTGGGTATATGTTTCTGGAAGAGATGCCATCATCCGGGAATCGAGAAAGAACAACATTGAGATTTTCAGAACTAACAATTCAGTTACGTTTTTCTCACACGAACAGAAATATCAAATCATTAAAGCATTCTATCTACCAATGGAAGAATTGTTTGCTAAATATGATTTTACTGTTTGTATGGGAGCCTATGATGTAAAGAACAATGAATTCAGTTTACATGATAATTTCCTTTTGGATATCTCCGAGAAACGATTAAGATTTAATATCGGTACCGAATATCCTATCTGTTCTCTCTTGCGCGTGCTAAAGTATCAAAAAAAGGGCTACATCATTAATGGACTTGAACTCATAAAGCTATCCCTGACAATAAACAACATGGATCTTACAAACTATGCTGAACTTAAAAAACAGTTGCAGGGAATAGATACAATGTTCTTAAAAGAACTTACTGATACGTTATCATCAGAAGAATATGCTGCTAAGAAATATGACTTCAACCAGTTTATTAATATGTTTGATGAATATATATCTAATTCAGAATCAGCATTTTTCAGAGACCATTCAGACGATCCAGAAGAATAATAATTAATTTATTATAAATCAAATAAAAACAACAGACATATGAAAGAACAAATCTTAATCGGAGAAAATGAAAAGGTTATAGAATTAACCTTTGAACAGTTAAAACAAACAAGAACGTTTGCTGATGCTCATGGAATCATGCCAAGGCAATTCCCTATTGAACATCATGTATTCATTCAAAAATTAATGGACATGGCTAATGCCGTAAATGCAGAACCACAAATCGGTAGTCTGTTAGCCAGTGTCCAAAACATTGAACGTATCTCTAAAACGGAAGCTGAAAGCAAAGGTCTTGATCAGAACGATGCTGAGAACACATCTATCAAAGTTTTAATTGGAAGAATTGACCTGGGTAATAAATTTGCCCGAAAACTATGGAACCTGTCAGTAGGATTTATGTATCATACAAAAGGAATAGAAGTAGCTATCGGAACAAACATTGCTATCTGTGGCAATATGACCATATTTGGTGAAACCACCCATTACCGCAACCATGGAAAGAATGGTATCGAACTGACTGAAATGATGAAAGAAGTTGAAAACTGGTTTGGTAACCTGGAATCATTTGATTTCTCCAACAGTAAATTATTGGAAAGAATGGAAGCTATTCCTATCGATTGGAATCATGATTGTAACCATTTCATTGGTGACTGCCTGAGAAGAGCTGTAGCGCAAAATTATCATAAGGGTGAATCCTTTCCTATGAACATGAGTCAAGTTAACAAAATGACCTCATATATCATCGATAAAGAAGATGATGAAGAACATCAGCATGCTTCTTTATATCATCTGTACAATGCGGCTACATATGTATTAACCCACCTCAACGATCTTCCTAACCGGTTTACAGATATCAAAGCTTTTACCAAATGGTTTGAAGAAACCTATTTAATTCCTAATGAAAGTAAAGATGTCCAGGTATCTGAAGCAACATTTATTGAATCTTCGGAAACATCCGATATACCACAAACAGAAGAATTAAACAATAAAACCGAAATTGAAGATGAACAGTTATAAGGAACTTTGTGAATTTATGCTGGAAAACTTTGCAGCATCCATTGAGCCAATGCTTAAAGCCCATGAAACCTACAAGAGATTGTCTGTAGAAGAAGAAAAAGTAAATTTAGGAAAGGCTTCTCCGGAACCTTCCACTGAATTCAACGAAACAAATCCACAGGAACAACCTGCCATGGTAAAAGAACAACCCAACATTATCAAAGTAAACGAACAACCTAACACTAAAAATGAAGAGGAGGAATTATTCTAATGAACAATGGATTAATCTTGGAAGTAGAAATTGCTAATTACAAGCTCATAAAAGAGTTTAAGCAGAAATTTGAAGCCGGACACCTGTATTATATATCCGGTAAAAACAAAATAGGTAAGACATCCTTGATAAAAGGATTATTAGGCAATCTCACAGCAACAAACAAATGTGATATTCCTCTTACCGAAGGAGAAAAAGAAGGTACTTTTACCACAAATATCTATAATTTTAAAGGCGCTAACCATCAGAACTACAAAATACAGTTTGCTTTTGATGGAAAGAAAGAAAGTTTTACTCTTATTAACCCAAAAGCAGAAGTAAGCCACAAGGTCACTGATATTCGTCAGGTGCTTGGTTATAACCCTTACACCGTTGACGAATTCTTTGCCTGGGGAACTACTGCAGAAGGAAGAAGGAAACAGGCCAAGATCATATTTGATATGTTGCCTGACAAAGTAAAAGAAGAAATAAATTCTATTGATGCAAAAGTCAATGAAAAGAATGGCATTCTATTCAAAGAAAGAGCCGATGCAAAGAAACAGGTCGAAGCTTATCAGATTCTTGTCAAGAAACATGTTGCTATCGATACAGAATTAATCGCGAAGGAACAACAGATCATTAACCTTATTGAAAAACTTAACAAAGAATATGAAGCTGAGAAGTTGATCATTAAGGACCGGGAATACATGGAGAGTATTATCGAAGATATAACCCCTAAAGAGCTCGATAAGATCAGCGACATCGAAATCAATAAAGAAGTATCAGAACTTATCAAAGATACAAGAGAAAAACTTATATCAATCCGTGAGCGCCTTAAAATAACAATGGTCAACGGATTGACATTAACACAAAGAATTGAGAACGGAAAACTCATGAAAACAAATTGTATTAATGAAAAAACCAAAAAGGAAATACAGGATACTGAACTAAAAGATTTACAGACCTGGAATGAAAAGTATATGAAGTTGGACAAAGAGATCAATACCTTACGTGCTAAAAAGACAGAATTACTTTCAAATAGCGAAATAGGTATTCCCGGAATTACTATCACTAACGATGAGTTCTTCCTTAATGTCGATGGCAAGGATTTACCATTCTCCGAAGAAAGTCTTAGTTATTCGGTAGCCGGCCTAATCATTGCACGTCTTATCCTGGAAACTAATAAAGATCTTCCTATAGTCTGTGTTGGTAAAGCTGCAGAATATGACGATGAGAGCCAGGCTAAATTGAATGCCTTAGCAAAAGAATACGGTGGAATTCTGCTGTGTGATTATGTAGTTCCTTCACAAGAAGAGATGAAGATTGTTGTCTATGAATCAATCAATAATTGATAACTACAAACGCTTAAGAGAGGTAAGGAAAGGTAATAGTGTAATTCGTTATAATAAAGAGAAAAATGAATATACTATTATCCTTTCCTCAACTCTTATTAAGAGGCTGACAAAGGCCAGCGGATCTTCCATAGATTTCATTCAGATCTGTCCTACCAATTTTTATTTTACAGAGATATTACGTTATGAAAGACAACTTCCGAGCCTTGCAATGCTCAGGGGGTTATATTTTGAAACTCATATCTTAGGATCTTCTGCTGATGGAGAAAGAACATTGGACTTACCAAGAATGAAAACTGGTGGTAAATATGCTGAACAAAGAAGAATCGATGAACAGATCTTAAGATTTTCACAGTTAAAACAACAGTGGGGATTAGAGATAAATCCTGTTTATCAAGGAAAAATTATAAAGAACACACAATTACGCAAAAAGGTAGTCTTTGAACACCCGGAGATAACAGAGAAATATCCAAACCTTAAGGTTATCATGAAAATGGATCTTGACCTTATCTCTCCTGCTAAGTTTGAAGCTTTTGGTACTTCCTATGAATTTGAGATGATGGTCATTGATCTAAAACTTACTCAAAACCTGGAAACTACTTTCGGAAACTTTGCATGGAGTAACTATGATAATCTTGATCATGGACAAGCTCAAATATACTCCCTATTCAATGATTTACCTTTTGCTTATTTGGTATTTGACTACTCTGCAAACCTAGGATATAAATGGTTTCCTTATAATATGGACACCGAACATCCTAACGAATGGATAGCACAAGATGCAAAAGAAAAGAAGAACATACTTATTCGTAGAATTATTGATGTTGTTGATCATATCATGAAATATCAACTCAATGATTGGTGGAATATCAAAATTCCTACCGAATGTAATAAGTGTCCTCTATTGAAATATTGTGAAGTAGGAAAAAGATTTGTAATGCTTTAAAATAAAAATATGACACAGTATGATTTATTTGGAGATCCGGTACCAAAAGCAAAACCGACACCTCCTGTTATTCCCAAACCTGAACCTGTCATAGTTAAGACAGCACCGATAGAGAAACCTAAACCACTACCTCCACCGACAAGGCCTACCGCAAAAGGCAAGAAAGAAGAAGAAATTGAAGCATGTTTAAACTATATTAAAAAGGCTCACCATTTATGGGATTGTCGCTGTTGGACCTATAGAAACTATGATGCCGCGATAAGATTTCTACAAAAGTATGGTGATGCTAAAATACCTCATGTTCCCCAAGGCTTAAATGAGGGCCAGGGATCGTTTATGATTGGTAAGTTGATAGATTACCATGTGCCTTTAGAAGTCATTGCAGAAGCCATGATGGAGAATAATAACATAACTTTTAAGAAAAGGATAGTACAATGTTGGAATAACAGTGATGCTTGTCCTTTTTGGAGAAAATATAAGAACTTTTCTGATTGCAATTGTGAAAGAAGATGCGATCAGGGAGAAATAATAGGAGATGAACAATTAAATACTATGTTATGAAAGAATACAAATCATTTGCTAAAGAGTATTATCTAGGAGTAAGAGAAAACACCCAAAAGTTTCATAAAGCAAAAATTACCTGTTCTAAAGATGCCTATGAATACATTCAACAATTTTATTACGACGATATCCATGTTTATGAAAGTTTCTTTGTCCTTTTCTGTAATATGGCTAATAATACTATTGGCTGGATAAAATTATCACAAGGAGGCATTGTCGGTACATTAGCAGATACAAGATTGATTGCTAAACATGCAATAGAGTCTCTATGTATTTCTGTTTTTCTGGCCCATAATCATCCATCAGATAATAAAAAACCTTCTGAAGCCGATATAACTCTTACAAAAAAAGTAAAAGAAGCCTTAAAACTTTTTGATATTACTGTTCTCGATCATATTATTTTAACTCCTGAAAATGGATATTATTCATTTGCTGATGAAGGAATGATGTGAAAACAGTAGGGAATTGTAATAAACTAAGTAATGTAGAAAGAGGATTAAAAACTATGGAACTCTATTCTGATATTCGTAAAATATTTATGTCATATCAGTTTCCTAAAAGTATGTACAAAGAAAAAGTAGAATTATTAACAGAACATTTTAAACTAAGAACATTAACTACAATCGAGAAGTATGCCGAAAAGAGTAATTATTGAATTAGCAAGTAGTACGGATAAATATTTGTACCTGGAACCTAAAATCCTGAAAATCGTCAAATCTACATTTGACTTTATAAGAAAAATAGATCATATCCCGGAAGGAATGACATTTACATTCTCCTTTGAAAAACAGGAAATGTTAATCGTTAAAGAACCTACAGGAATAATCTTTGAAGAAATGAGTAACAAGTCCATACTTATCGATGAAGAGAATAAATGTTCTTCATTGGAAAAACGATCTTGTCAGATTGTCCTTGTCATGGGAATTATTGAAAACACTCTAAAAGAGATAAAGATGGATCTTATTGCAACAACGTATGATGATGAACATAAAAATGAAGAATCAGAAACTTTTATTGTCGATAACGAACTTTATTCATTAATAGAAATCCTTTAATCACATGAATGAATTATCCGATTGTTGTAGTGCTCCTATAACAGAAAGAATCTCACAAGAAGAAAGATATCCTATCTGTTCAAAATGTCATGCAAGAGTAAAAACCATTGAAGAAAAGGTACATGATATCAATCGATTATCAGATAAATTTAGGAATAAATTAAAAAATTTAAAAATAACGTCATGATTATAACTATTGAAGAATTATTAAACAGTATCCCGGAAGATCGTAAGACTCCCGAAGTAATACAAGGAGTGAAAAATATGTACACTCTTGAAATGGAAAGAATGCAACGTTATATTGAACAAGCAGAACAACCACAAGCTGGATTACAACCTTTTCGTTCAGCAGGTAGTCAACTGATAGCTGAGTTATGGGTAAATGACTTAGGAAAGCCAAAGAAAGACCAAGTAAATTGGCATTTGCAAAACACATCACAATGGCTCTATGCCGGATGTATACTTATAGATAATAACCAAGTATCAACACATCATTAAAAACCATTAATGCTGATAGACAAATTAATCTACAAAAAAATGAACAAAATCATGGATAAACAAATCTTTATTTACTATCTAGGTCCGGATTATCTTCCGGACATAGATTATCAAACACCAACAGGATTTGATAGTTTGGAAGATAAATATATTAATAAATTAGAAACACGAAATAAAGCTATTTTAGAGCATCAAAAGTCAGAAAGGTATACTTTATTCGATTTTATACAAGCATTCAATAGCGAAGAGATTAGTGATCTTGGATGGATAGCTTTTGAAGAAGAAGAAGTTGAAGATGATACCTATACAGTTATCACCTGGCCCGATGTACAAGAACTTATGGATGAACCTTGGTTTGATGAAGAAGCCATATTGGATGTTGATGCTCATTTTGGATCATCAGCTTATTTTATACCCACTAAAAGATTAAAGAAATGACAAAAGTTTCAAAAAGCACGAAAGGCAATAACGCTAATACTTGGTTTGGTGCAGTTCTTGTCTATTTCATTGAATATGATTGGATAGGATATAAACGACACTGCCAAATAGAAGCACGTTCAGAAACAGAAGCAAGAGATATATTTCAACGAAGATTTTATTATTGTTGCAGGATTACTAAAATACAAACAACAGATGATATTGCCAATGAAGTTTCTGATAAGTTGATAGGTGTGATAACGTCTCAAATGAATTGCACCTAACAAGGCTTTATACTGATTATTTACGGATTAAAATAATAAAATATATGAAAACTAAAGAAGAATTTTTACAAGAAGCATACGGATATAAATTTGAAGAAGATGATTTTCTTAATCCTGCAATTATAATAACGCTAAATGCAATGGAAAGATATGCACAGGAAATAAAAAATTTGGATAAAGCCTATGGTATACCTTCGGTTTGCGATGGTTGTATCCACAATGAATGTAAGAATACATGGATTGAGCATTGCCATAGTTGCTCAAATGGAAACAATAAGCAAACGGATGTTAGCAGTACGTTACAATGGTGTTATAATTATATAAAAAAGCAAAAAGAAAGCGACGAAAAAACAGCATTAATTAAACACTTAATAGAGTGCGGAGTTTCGTAATTACTGCTAACGGATTGCAGATTGCCGAAAGTGGCGAATCGAAGCACTAAACTTGATATAAAAACAAATGTTAAACAGAAGCAGAACAGTTGACATTAGCACTAAACCGCCACTTTTGGCAATGTGCTGTGTGTGCCTCGTTTTTCTTCACAAATCTAAAAAAATGGAACTAATTAAAGAACTTGAAAAACAAGACAAAGCAAACAGTAGAGAAGAATACAGAATGCTTAAAGCCGTAAAAGCAGGAAATTACAAACTATCTATCCAAGGCAGTAGCGGACATTATTGTTCGCCAAGACAAACATTACCTGTGAATATGTATGCAGATATGGAACTCGCAATAATCAATAAGAAAGGTAGTATGGTAAGTGCGAACAGAAGCTCGAAGATAAGACAGTTTAAAAGGTATAATGAGTTGATTGATAGTGCTGATTCATTAAATTCTCCCGCTACTGTTTACGGTTACGTTTCGGTCGATTTACTTAATGACCTCTACTGTTTCTTAAATGAGGCATAACGGCTGGCGGTATGGTTAGTAATTTTACGGATTTGAAACACTAAAATTAATAATATGACTGGACATGATTATTTACTAAAATGGATAACAGAAACATATCCTTTAATGGATTCTTCTGATTATGGCGAACTTGATTATTACGATATGCAAAAATTTGCAGTGTGGTTAGTAAAATTATTAACTATACCGCATGTTATAAAATCGGTTTGCGATGAATGCACCGCTTACCCTTTTGATGAACGTGGCAAAACTCCGTTATGTGGCACTTGCAAGGACAACCCTAAGCAAACTGTTTTATAACGGCTGCAAATATGCTTAGTGCATCACAAATGATTAATTGAAAAACAAATGTAATAATTAAATATTTTGAGCGATGGATACAGAAATAACTTATAAGTACAAAGATGGATTACATGAGGATATAAAAAACGGAAGTTTAACTCTTGATAAATCTGTGTATAAAAATTTTACAGGAACATACACTACAAGCCATGATGATGATATTAATACCCTTGCAAGACGATTATTGAATTGCCATTTAAGAGCAATGGGTGATATTGAATGTAAGGCGTTTTTGACTGATATATCAACTTTTTCTAAAGACGAAGAATTTGAAACAGTTTATAAATGGTTAATGAATCAGGAAATGGTTGAAGTAATTTTCCAAATGTATTAATGTGCTATAACGGACAGGTGTATGAGCCGTGCCTGTTCAGAACTATCGAATTTACTACGGCTTTTAATTGGCATGGCTTATACACCATGTTATAAACTGTAAAAATTATGTGGGCAGCAGAAGCAATAGCAAAGAAAAAAATACCATTAGATAATACGATTATCAATAAAGGTGAAAAGATTACAATTACACGTGGGAAGGAGTATGAATACGCAATTTGGCATAGTGCAGGAATATTTGATTTACCAAAAGAATATGTTAAAGACATAAAGGTTATTTGTGCGGAATAATTTTTATTGTGTATAACGGCTGTGTGTATGGCACGTTGCCAACGAGAACTTAATTTGAAACACTAAATTCAATAATATGGGAAAAGATAATTTGAAACACGAACAGCAATGTGCTATACACGATGTTAGGCAACGTGCTTTTTCATGGTGGAATAAACTTACATCATCACAGAAAAGAGATTATGAAAATAAAACTTATTCTGTTGGTGAATGGTATGAGGATAATAGTTTGTGTGATGAT
>Ga0209099_1002110_pt1 | contig 18209 bp, 7 predicted proteins | sample AD_JPNHW2_MetaG_FD_184430 | JGI IMG/M metagenome (GOLD analysis project Ga0209099, IMG submission 184430) | Active sludge microbial communities of municipal wastewater-treating anaerobic digesters from Japan - AD_JPNHW2_MetaG (SPAdes) (version 2) | ecosystem: Engineered > Bioreactor > Anaerobic >... | reverse complement strand
AGCGGAACGCTGTATGTTAAGCCTCTTTCAATGCATTCGTCCATGGTATAACGCGGACCGTCGATATAATAATCTAAAAATTCGAGAACAAAACTATTTCTTGCATCGGTGATAGGGAAATTTTCGGAGAAGACACGGTAAAGACCTTCGTTGTGTCTTTTTTCGGCATCGGTATCAATTTGAAAAAATTCCTGAAAAGCCTTCAATTGAATATCCAAGAAATCGGGATAATCCATTGGGTGCGTTGATGCAAAACTAAATCTACTATTTGAATTACTTTTTGTTGCCAATGTGTTTAACTTTTTAAAGGTTGATAAAAAGTGAGTTGGTTCGGTGGGAAAGTTATAAAAGTTACCGGAGCATAAGGAGCGGGTGGTTACGTAAGTAAGCGTAACAGATAAAAATAACAATAAGTACAAGGAACCCCTGAGGGGTTATCCTTGTACTTGATTGTTGGAGACGAGTAAAATTTATTTTACTTCTATTTCGGCACCGGCTTCTTCCAAAGATTTTCTCAAACCTTCTGCTTCGTCTTTAGAGATACCTTCTTTAATTGGTTTCGGAGCTGTATCAACTAATTCTTTAGCTTCTTTCAAGCCAAGACCGGTTAATTCTTTCACCAATTTAACAACTGCCAATTTGCTTGGACCTGCTGCTTTGAGAATAACGTCGAACTCGGTTTGTTCTTCTTCTGCTGCTGCGCCACCTGCTGCGGGAGCTGCAATAGCTACTGCTGCTGCTGCGGGTTCGATACCATATTCGTCTTTTAAAATTTGAGCTAATTCGTTAACTTCTTTAACGGTCAAATTTACTAATTGTTCTGCAAATGCTTTCAAATCTGCCATAATAATATTTTTTTAATTGTTTCGTTACTATTTTTTTTATTACTTTTAATTTTCTCTTTCGGATAAGGTTTTTACGATACCTGCCAATTTGCCGCCGCCTGATTGTAAAGCGGAAATAACGTTTTTGGCTGGGGATTGCAATAAGCCGACAATGTCTCCGATAAGTTCTTCTCTTGATTTAATGTTACAAAGAGCATCTAACTGATCATCTCCGAAGTAGGTCGCTGATTCTATAAAGGCTGCCTTGATTAACGGTTTTTTGTTTTTTGCACGGAATTCTTTGATAAGTCTTGCCGGTGCGTTTCCCGTTGTGGACAGCATGATAGAAGTGGTACCTGCTAATGCCGGATAGATTTCCGAGTAATCCAATTCGGATTGGTCCATGGCGCGTTTTAAAAGGGTATTTTTTACCACTTTTAATTTAATGTCGCGGCGGTAACACAATCTTCTCAATTGGTTTACAGTTTCTACGCTGAATCCGGAAATATCCGTTACATATACATTCGGATAGGTAGCTAAATCCTTTGCAATAGCGTCAATAATTTGACTTTTTTGTTCTATTTTCATTCTAATTCAGCTTTTAATTTATAATGTAACCGATTTAACATCAACTTGCACTCCGGGACTCATTGTTGAAGAGAGGTAGATGCTTTTTACGTACGTTCCTTTTGCAGCAGTCGGTTTCAATTTCATGATGGTGGACATCATTTCCTTGGCGTTGTCTGCCAATTGATCGGTGGTAAAGTTTACTTTACCGATTCCGGTATGGATGATACCGTATTTGTCCACTTTAAAATCTATTTTACCGGCTTTTACATCAGCAACTGCTTTTCCGATATCCATGGTTACGGTACCGGCTTTCGGGTTAGGCATTAAGCCACGGGGACCTAATATTTTACCTAACGCACCAATTTTGGGCATTACACTTGGCATGGTAATGATTACATCTATGTCAGTCCATCCTTTTTTAATCTTTTCGATGTATTCTTCCAAACCTACGTGATCGGCGCCTGCAGCTTTTGCTTCTTCTTCCTTTTCAGGAGTACAAAGTACCAATACTCTTACCACTTTTCCTGTGCCATGGGGCAGGGTGACGATACCTCTTACCATTTGGTTGGCTTTTCGAGGATCCACACCCAAGCGCACATCTATATCAAAAGAAGCATCAAATTTTGTATAAGTGATGTTTTTGATGATATCAACGGCTTCGGTTAAAGGGTAAACTTTGGTCTTATCAAATTTTGCAAGTGCTTCTTTGCGTTTTTTTGATATTTTAGCCATCTTAATTTGTTTATTACTTGATTATTAATTATTTTCAAAAGGATTTGTGCCACCTTTCACAACGATACCCATACTTCTTGCGGTGCCGGCTACCATCGACATCGCCGATTCGGTAGTGAAGCAATTCAAGTCAGCCATTTTGCCATCGGCAATCTCTCTGACTTGGTCCCAAGAAATGGTGGCTATTTTGTTGCGGTTCGGTTCTTTCGATCCTTTTTGAACTTTGGTTGCTTCCATTAACTGTACTGCAACCGGAGGTGTTTTTACGATAAAATCAAACGATTTATCTTTGTAAACAGTGATGATAACAGGGATAATTTTTCCCCCTTTATCTTGGGTACGAGCATTAAACTGCTTACAAAATTCCATTATGTTCACCCCTTTAGAACCTAATGCAGGTCCTACCGGCGGTGACGGATTGGCGGCACCTCCCTTGATTTGTAACTTAATAAGTCCAGCTACTTCTTTTGCCATTTTTTCTTTTTTTTGATTTTGTAACTATTGTTTAGTCGGCAACTATACCTTTTCAACTTGCATAAAACTTAGTTCGAGAGGAGTTTTACGACCGAAAATCTTCACCATGACTTTCAGCTTCTTTTTTTCGGCATTGATTTCTTCAATTATACCGTTAAAAGTGTTGAACGGACCATCAATTACTTTAATTTCCTCACCTACAATAAAGGGGGGAGCAAAGGTCTCATCTTGTTCTAACAACTCATCGACCTTCCCTAACATGCGGGTAACTTCGGCAGGACGTAACGCCGTCGGAATATCAGTCTTATGCTTGCAGCCTACAAAGCCCAAAACGCCCGGTATGTTCAATAAAACGTGTAATACCTCTCCCAAGCGCATCGCCTCAACGAAAATATAACCCGGAAAATAATTACGCTCTTTACTTACTCTCTTACCATTGCGCATTTGGTAAATCTTTTCAGACGGAATCAGAATGCGGGTAACAAAATCCTTAATATGCGAAGCTTCTATCTCACTTTCAATATTCTGCCTCACCTTCTTTTCGGTTCCTGTAACCGTCCTGATTACATACCACTTTCTTTCTATTTCTGCCATACTTAAATTGTTGATGTTTAATACCAACTATGATTATCCAAAATAAATTATGCAGCAGGGAACATCAATGTCATTCCCGTGTTGAAAATCCAATCCATTACCATTACGACTAACGCAATAATTAAGGAAGCTACGGATACGACCACAACACTATTTTGAAGATCTTTCGCCGTAGGCCAAGTTACTTTGTGTGCTAACTCGTCATACGTCTCTTTAAAATAATTTACTATCTTTTTCATCTTGAATAATTCTTTTTATTTATCGTTTCTTTTTTCCTTTTTTGAAACTTTTCGAAGCTTTTTACCCATTCCTATTTACCGTTATAAAAAAATATTATATACAAATATTTTTTATAACCCATTGACTCTCATATAAATATAACCATACTTCACTCCCAACACCTTTACTGAATATTATACTTCAAAAAGTTTGCAAATATACATTATTTTGTCATATATACATAGTGTTGAAAAAATAATAAAAATTTCTTTGATTTTTGGACAGTCATCAAAATATTATTGTAATTTTGCGCCCGATTGGCGGTAATAGCTCAGCTGGTAGAGTGAAAGCTTCCCAAGCTTTAGGTCGCGGGTTCGAACCCCGTTTACCGCTCCGATTTTTTAAAAAAACTCCGTCCACATCAGCGGAGTTTTTTTTATGACCCACCCTATCAACCACTTTCAATCACCAAAAGTATTACCAAGCGTTTGTCCCCCTATAGGACATGGTTCTATTCAATTGCATTATGTTTCTCTTTTTCTAATATATAATTTCGATTTTCTCGTTTTTAATTCCTATTACGATCCGGCCGTCCATCAAAGTCCCGTAGCAACGACAGTTTGGTAGAAATAACCGCAGAACATAATATGAACGTGTCGTAGATACGCCCCATTCCATGTTTACGAAACATACATTCAAAAAATACGAATCCTACGGGGTAGAACGCCACCGCATTACAACATTTTGAAAGTATAAATCATTATTTACCGAAAAGCAATAAAATATTAATGTAACGACTTTGTTACATGTGTATAGTAATGAATATAAAGCAATTTCCACATCAAAAAAACAGACATATACATAAGATAATATAGAAATGAATCGGCTTATAACAAAAAAAAGGGACTATCGAATGATAGTCCCTTTGGTTATTAGTACAAACGGTTACCATTGCATAATATTGACTTTATAACTGCCGACTTGTTTGTCGCTAATTATTCTGACAATATAATTTCCGGTAGCAGCTTGGATGCTGATAACTTCAGGATTACTAATTGCTTTACCTGTGTAAATCATACGTCCGTACATATCAAATACTTGAACTTCTTTGATTTGTTGTTGTGTGTTATTTTGAACGTAGATGTTGTTACCATAGCTGTAAACATTGATAGTTTCGATGGTAATATCTTGAATACCTGTGGTATCGATAGCGTCAAGCGTTACAAATGTTCTTTGAGAAGTCCAATTGCTTTCGGCAACATTATCAATACAAACCGATTTAACGCTCCATACATAAGTAGTAGCTTCTTCCAATCCGTTCAAAACAAAGCTATTAGTGGTGATTCCCTGGATTTCAGTGAATGTAATATCATCAGCCTTTTTGTAACGAATCGTGTAAGAATTAGCTTGTACATCACCCCAATTCAAAGTAGCTGAAGTATCAGTAATGTTAGATTCGTAAGGATTGGTTGGAGCGGGACAAGTAGCAGCGGTAAAGATAGCGTGAATAGTATGATTTGCAGTTACATTAGCAAAGTTATAATAAGAAACATTGCCCACATAAATATTATCAACTAATACGGAATCAATTTCATACATCGGATCCGGTGTGATTACGTAGCTTTGATTGCCCCCATGGAATACGGTAGTAACGCCAAGCGGAGTAATGGTTCCGTTGATAGCGGCTGAAGAAGTAATGGTGTATTCCAGTGAATCATAAGGAGCGAAAGTCACTTCAATCGTGTGATTAGCAGTAACAGCGCTGAAGTTGTAACTAATGATTGCGCCTTGAGCAATACCATCAACAAGAACGGATTCAATATAATAACCGTTAGAAGCGGCAATGGTGTAGTTTTGACTTCCTTGACAATCAACATTAGTGGTGCCGGCAGGGGTAATCGTACCACCAACGCCATTAACCGTAGCAACGATTGCGTAAGTATTTACGGTCGTCAATACAGAAATGGTATGATTAGCATCAATAGCAGTAAATGTATAAGTATTCACTGCGCCAACACTATTTCCATCAACAATTACATCGGTAATGGTGTAGCAAATATCCACAGTGAATGTGTAAGTTAAATTAGTACCATAATCTACAATGGTATCACCTTCGATCGGAGCAATTGTAACGCCGGTATTAGCGGTAGAAGTGAGAGTATAAGTATTGATAGCGAAGATAGCATGAATGGTATGGTCAGCGTCCAAAGCAGTGAATGTGTATGAATCGATTGCACCAAGATCAACGCCGTCAACCAATACAGATACAATATGATAACCGGTTGCAGGAGTAATGGTGTAAGTCGGTGTTTCACCGCAGTTGAAAGTATTGGTAGCGGTAATCGTTCCAAAAGCAATATTATTAACAGAAGAAGTAACGGTAAAGGTCTTGATGCTGAAGTAAGCGTCAATCGTATGGTTAGCATCAATGTCATTGAAAGTAATGGTGGTTGTATTAGCAACCACAACGCCATCAACTACCACTGAATCCATATTGTAGCAATCATCAACGGTGATATTGTAAACAACGTCAGAACCGCAGTTGTAAACGCCTGTTTCAGTGATGGTAGCACCAACGGTAGTAGAAGCGGCTACAGTGTAAGTCTTAACTTGATAGTAAGCCTGAATGAGCATATCATCTGCAATGTTGTTTAATGTCAAAGTATTGGCAATAGCATCGAAAGCGGCATTTGTGAGGTAAGAAACACCATTAACTAAGATTTCTGAAATTTCATAGCAATCGGTTTCAGGAGTCAAGGTATAAACAACCGTTCCGAGATAACCAACGGTTGTATCGGCAGGTGTTATGGTACCATTACCATAAGCATTAGCTTCCAAATGGTAAGTAATGTCACCAAATACAACTTCAATTGTATAATCATAAGCGATGTTGCTAATTGTGTAAGAATCAAATGCGCCGAGTTCTTGACCATTAACGGTCACACTAACAACTTCGCTTCCTATATTAGGAGTGAAAATATAAGTGATGTCGTCGCCATAATTCAAAGTGGTGTCACCTGGGGTAATCGTACCGTTTCCAATAGCAGTAACATCAACATCGTAAGTATTGACCGTGAAATCAACGGCGATGGTATGGTCTGCATCTACATTTTCAAATGTGTAAACATACAAACTTTCATTGTGAGTGAAAGTGGTATCTAACACACCGTCAATAATAATGGTATTGATATGATAACCCATGTTAGCAGAGATAGTATAAAGAACGTCTTCGTTGTAGTTGATAGTCGTAACACCCTGCATCATAATGGTTCCGTTTGCACCGGCAGTGGCTGTAATGGTGTATTGGCTAATTTCAAATTGAGCAACCAAAGTGTGGTCATCAACAACATTTGTAAATGTATAAACGAAAGCGGTATCTTCACGATTGCCGAATGTTCCGACAGAAACTCCATCAACAAGTACGTCAGTGATATGATAACCATGATCCGCATTTACGTTATAAGTAATGGTCGTACCATAATCCACAACTGTATCGCTTGGAGTGGTTGTTCCGCTACCGATCGTTGTAACGTCAATGGTATAAGTATTGATAGCAAATACAACATCTAAATGGGTATCGTGACTAACCCCGTTGATATTAACATCAACATGGGTGTCGTTGTTATTACCGTAAATAGTAGTAACACCATCTAAGGTCAGACTTTCAATATGATAACCGGTATTGGCAGTTACGCTATAAGTGTAATTTGTACCGCAACTAACAACGGTAGGAACAGCAAGAGGAGTAACAATTCCGCCGGCATTTTGAGTATAAGTCATATTGTATTGATAGATATCAAAAGCAACGTCAATGGAATGAGGACCAACAATGTTGGTAAATGTGTAAGCAGTTCCGGTAATATCGTTGATTGCAATAGCAGCACCGTCAACCAAGATTTCGGTGATAAAGTAGCAAGCATCCGGAGTAATGGTATAAGTAGCATTGTCGCCGTGAGAATAAGTAGTAGTACCAAGCGGTGCAATCGTTCCATTAGCAGTTGTGGTAGAAACGATGTCGTAATGGTTGATAGAGAAGTAAGCATCTACATTATGATGTGCCAAAATATTTGTGAAGGTGTAAGTGTAATTAGCTTCTTGATTATTGAATACGGTATCTAAAACGCCATCAACAATTACATAATCAATATGATAACCATAAGCAGCGGCAATGTTATAAGTATAGTCGGTTCCGCAGTTGACAACAGCGGAAGAAACTGTACCATTGCCATAAGCATTGGAGGTCATATTGTATTGATAAATTTCGAAGGAGGCACTGATGGTGTGATGATCAACTACGTTGTTGAAAGTGTAAGTAGTACCTGTGATATCATCAATGGTAATAGCGGCACCGTCAACCAAGATTTCACTGATATAGTAGCAAGGAACATCCGGTGTGATGGTGTAGGTAATATTATCACCGTGAGTAATCACTGACGTTCCGAGCGGAGTAACGTGACCGTTAGCACCTTCGGTAGCAACGATATTGTAAGTATTCAATGCGAAGTTGGCACTTACCATTGTATCGGAAACAATGTTGTAAACGGTGTAAGCAGTTGTAATGTCTGCATTATCTCCGTAAGCAACTAAATCTGCGCCGCACGTAACATCAACAATATGATAACCATTTGCTGCATCCGCGTCAATAGTGAAAGTAACATTTTGACCATGATCAACTACAGTGTCGGCAGGGGTAAATTGTCCTTGACCGGTGGCAACAAGCGTTGTAACGTGGTAAGTATTGATAGCGAATAAGACATTCAAAGTAGTATCTTGAAGTGCATTGATAATATCAAATGTGGTGGTTACATCGGTATTGTTACCGAAAGTAGCCGTAGAGTCGCCAATTTGGATGGTTTCGATGTGGTAACCAACACCGGCTTCAACTTGATAAGTGTAGTTAGTTCCGCAGTTGATAACTGAATCGCTAACGATTCCATTACCGGTAATGGCGGCAGCCATCGTGTATTGATACATTTCGAAAGCAACATCAATCGTGTGAGGACCATCAATAGCGGTAAAAGTATAAGTGGCACCATCAACAGTTCCAACCAAGTCTGTCATTGCGCTAACGCCATCAACTAAAACATCTTGAATGAAGTAGCAATGATCCGGTGTAATGGTATAAACCAAATCTTGACCATGAGTAGCGATAGAATCACCAATAGGATTAATTGTTCCGTTTGCACCGGCAGTGGCCGTAATCGTGTAATGATTAATACCAAAGTTAACGGTTACATTGTGGTGAGCAGTAATGTTGGTAAATGAATAAGTATAGTTGGCTTCTTGATTAGCAAAAGTGGTATCTAAAACGCCATCTGCATAAACATCAATGATATGGTAACCTTCGTCAGCGATAATGGTGTAAGTATAATCGTCGCCGCAATTAATAACTGAATCGGTAACGGTTCCGTTTCCATTTGCTATAGAAGTCATATTATATTGATAAATAGCAAAGTTAGCTTCGATAGTGTGGTCATTATCAATAGCATTGAAAGTATAAGTGGTTCCGGTGGTATCTGCAATAACAGTGGCAACACCATCTACTAAGATTTCGCTGATGTAGTAGCAAGCATCCGGTGTAATGGTATAAGTAACAATATCGCCGAAGAGAACTGCGGTATCGCCAACAGGATTGATCGTTCCGTTTGCACCGTTAGAAGCGGTAATTGTGTAATTGTTCAATTCAAAGGTTGCAGAAATATTCGTATCGCTAACTACATTATAAATAGTATAAGGAACATTCACATCGGTATTGTTACCATAAAGAACAGTATCAGTTCCACAAACAATGCTTTGAACGTGATAACCGTTCGCTACATCAGCAATAACATCGATAGTAACATCGTCGCCGTGATTAATAATCGTGTCGGCAGGTGAGAATGAACCTTGACCGGCAGCAACTGCAGTAGTAACTTGGTAACCGTTGATAGCAAATACAACGTTCAAAGTAGTATCTTGAGAAGCATTAGCTACAGTAAAGGTTGCACTTATGTCATCGTTAGTGCCATAAGTAGATGTAACACCGCCGATTTCTACAGTTTGAATGTGATAACCAACACCGGCTTCGATATTATAAGTATAATCCGTACCACAATTAATTATGGAATCTGAAACGGAACCAACACCGGTGATGTTAGCAGCCATTACATATTCATAAATTGCGAAGGTAGCTTCGACGGTAGTAGTAGCGGCAATCGCAGCAAGTGTAAATTGGTTTCCAACCATTTGGTCTAATACGCTAACACCATTAACGGTAAGGCCAGCAACATAATAGCAAGGATCCGGTGTTATCGTATAAGTAATGACATCCCCATGATTAACAACAGAATCGGCAATCGGAGAAATGGTACCATTTGCACCGGCGTCTGCGCTAACTACGTATTGATTAATTTCAAAGTCGGCAATCAAATTATGATTAGCACGAATGTCAGTCATTGAATAAGTATAAGTAGCTTCCTGATTTTGGAATAAAGTATCGGAAACATAATCTACGAAAATGGTATGAATGTGATAACCTTCTTCAGCTTCAACGATATAATCAAAATCGGAACCGCAGTTTACAACAGCGGAATTGACTGTACCATGACCGTAAGCATCTGAAGTCATTGCATATTGATATATATTGAAAGTAACTTCAATGGTGTGAGGTACTACAACACTGTCAAAAGTAAAAGTAGCAGCGGTAGAATCACCATCAATAGTAGCTAATGCACCATCAACCAATACTTCACCAATGTAGTAGCAATCATCCGGCGTAAGCGTGAAGGTAACGTCATCGCCATGGGTTAAGGTAGTATCAACCGGAATAACATTGCCATTGCCGTTGTTAATAACAGTAATCAAGTGACCATCTAAACCGAATGCAACAGACAGAACGGTATCAGATGTAATGTTGTTAATGGTATAATCAGCTGTCAAATCAGTGTTATTGCCATAGTTTACAACATCGGCACCGCAAGTGATTGACATAATGTGATAACCGTTAGCAGCATCGGCAGTAACCGTTAAAGTAAGGTCATCACCGTGATTAACGGTAGCTGTAGCCGGAGTAACATCACCTTGACCGGTCGTTATAATAGTAGTAACTGTATAGGTATTAATAGCAAAGTTTACAAATAAAGTCGTATCATTTTGAACATCTTCAATGGTAAAAGTAGCGTTCACATCGCTATTGTTGCCATAAGTAGTTGTAACACCGTTTATTATCAAAGATTCGATATGATAACCTTCGTTGGCAGCAATGGTGTAAGTATAACTATCGCCGCAATCAGCAATAGCTTCGGAAACAGTACCTAATGTATTATCGTAAGTAGCCGACATTTGATAAGTATTGATAGCATAAGTAGCTTCAACGGTAGCATCGGCAACAACATTATTTAAGGTATAAGTATTACCAACCATATCAGCAATAACAGAAGTCCCGTTTACGGTTAAGTCAGCCAAATGGTAGCAAGCATTAGGAGCAACGGTATATAGAACATTGTCACCGTAGTTTACAATAGAATCTCCGTCAGGGGTAATGGTTCCGTTGGCATCAGCAGTAGCGGTAACCGTAAAACCGTTGATTACAAAAGTAGCTTCTAAACTGTGGTTAGCTGTGATATTAGTGAAAGTCGTGTCGAAAGTAACTTCATTATTTAAGAAGATCGTCGTAACACCATCAACAACAATGTTAGCAATATGATAGCCGGCATCAGCTTCCACATTATAAGTAAAGTCTGAACCGCAATTTACAGTTTCTGAAGGAGAAACCGTACCGTTAGCAGATGCAGCAGAAGTCATGTTATAAGTAAGAATGGTAAATTCGGCATTGAGAGTATGATGGTCAATAACATTAGTGAAATCATAAGTCATGGTCGCGGGATCAGTAATTGCAACGTTAACACCATCAACCGTAAGTGAGGTAATTGCGTAGCACGGGTCAGCGGTAATTGTATAGTGTGCATCGCCGCCATAAGTGATTAGAGTATCGTCAGGAGTAATAGTACCGTTGACACCGGCAGTTACATCAATGGTGTACTCACGCAAAGCGAATGTAGCTACAACTGCAGTATCGGAAGTAACGCTGACAACATCGTAGTTATAAGATGTCGTATTATCTGTGAATGTAAGAACACTGTCACCGCAAGTGATAGTTTCAATTGCATAACCGTTTGCAGCGTCTGCATTAACAGCCAAGGTGGCGGTAGTTCCGTAATCAACGATGGTGTCAGTCGGAGCAATAGTTCCGTTACCACCTATTACAGAAGCAGTAACATGTTGTTTGTTTAAAGTAAAGGTAACATAAATGTTGGTATCGTGAGCAATTAACAATACAATACGCAAATCAGAGGTAACACTTTCATCGCTGTAAGTAGAAACGCCCGATCCTAAGCGAATGTATGAAATATGAGAACCTTCATCAGCAGTGATGGTATAAGTGTAGCTTTGACCACAAAGTCCAAAACCGGTAGAAATTGTACCAAAACCGTTGCCGGCAACGAGGGCGCCCATTACATATTCAATCGTATCAAAGGTAAAGATAACCGCTGCATCTTCTTGAATGTTAGACAATGTGAATACATTACCAGCAACTTCACCGATCATACTAACACCATTCACGGTAACATCAACAATATTTTGACAAGGTCGAGGAGTAATGATGTAAGTGATACTTTCATCGAAACTTACAACTGAATCGCCAAGAACGGAAACCGTTCCCATTCCTTCAGTAGTTGTATTAACTGTATAATGATTGATAGCAAAATAAGCATCAACATGATGGTTAGCAGTAACATTGATTAATATATGCGTATAGGTATCTGTGTTTTCATCTGCAAATTGTTGCAACAAAGCACCATCAACATAAATTGAATCAATGTGATAACCATGATTGGCAGTTATTACATAATCATAATTAACTCCACAATCAACAACATCAGCGGATACTGTTCCGTTTCCGTTGGCGGTGGAGGTCATATTATATTGATAATTTGCAAAAGTAGCAGCAATTGTATGATTAACGTGTACACTGTCGAAAGTGTAACTCATCGTGGTCGGATCGGTAATAATGATAGCGGCACCGTCAACCAAGATTTCGTTGATATAATAGCAAGTGTTTGCAGTAATGTTGAAAGTAGCACTTGAGCCGTGAGCAACGGTTTGTGCGCCTTGAGGAGTAATGGTTCCGTTGTCATCGGCAGTAGCGTCAATTACAAATGAACAAGCATTGACGTCATTAACCGTCAAAGCAAGGTCGATGATACTGTCACAACCGGTAGGCAATGTGAAATGAATCGGATAATTACCGGTGGTTGTTCCTTCATCGAAAGTCGTATCATACGGAGCAACGCCATAAGTGTAAGGCAATTCATTCACACAAATGGTCACTGCATCAGCGTGACTATAAGACGGATTAACCGTCAGTTCTAAGGTAATCAAACTATCGCAACCGTTCACGGTAGTGAATTGAATCGGGTAAGTACCGCTAATCGTACCAACTGCAAATTCGTGATGATTAGTTTCATCGCCATAAGTATAGGGTAATTCACTTTCGCAAATAACTTCGGTAACGTTAACATTATAAATAGGATTGACAATTAAAGTAACGTGAACCAAACTGTCGCAACCATTTACAGTAGTGAAAGGGATATCTTGCGTACCCGCAGCAGTAAATACTGTTGCACCATCAGTGTATGTATACGGCAACTCACTGTCACAAATAGTAACCGTTTCATTCATATCATAAGTCGGATTAATCGTCAGGTTTAACGTAACAACACTATCACAACCGTTTACGGTAGAGAAACCAATTGGGTAAATACCGCTAACGGACCCCACTGCAAATACAGTTTGATGAAGTGCATCGCCATAAGTAAAGGGCAATTCACTTGCACAAATGGTAAGTTCATCGGCTGTAGAATAAGTAGGATTAACCGTCAATTCCAAGGTAACCAAACTATCGCAACCGTTCACGGTAGTAAAATGAATCGGGTAAGTACCACTAATCGTACCAGCTACAAATTCAGTATGATTACGTGCATCGCCATAAGTGTATGGTAATTCGCTTGCACAAATAATTTCGGTAGCATTTACGCTATAGGTAGGGTTCACAATTAAAGTAACGTGAACCAAACTATCGCAGCCGTTTACAGTAGAGAAAAGGATATCTTGGATACCGGCAGCGGTAAATACGGTTGCACCATCAGTATATGTATAAGGCAATTCGCTTTCACAAATAGTAACCGTTTCATTCATGTCATAAGTCGGATTAACGGTCAGATTTACAGTAACGGTACTATCGCAACCCGTCATCAACAAGTAGTTCAAGATATAAGATCCTGTAACTGAACCGGTCAAACGACCATTATGATAATAAGGAACTTCATTATCGCAAACGGCTACATCAACGGTATGGTTGTATGTAGGATTAACGGTAATGGTAGTAGAAGCGCTGTTTACACAACCGTTTTCATCGGTTCCAACAACGGTATATTCTGTTTCAACAACCGGTGATACAGAAATGTGAGAAGTAACTTCACCGGTATTCCAACTGTAACGTAAAGAAGCAGTAGGAACAACATAGATGTAATCAATATAAGCAGCCGAATGTCCATTAACGGTAGCTAATGTCAGTGTTGAATTAGTCGTGGCAGCGTTGAAGTTTGTAGCTATTTCGGTAAAACCGCCGTTTGCCCAAGTAGCAAACTGAGGAGCAGTGATCGTTTGGGTTTGGGTTCCAACGGTAGCACGAATGGTGCCATCGTTATCTTTCCAACCTTTAACTCCCATGATAATGGTAAACGGTTGTGACAAATCCATTACAACGGAGGTCATAGAGCCGGTACGTGTGGAGGAGCCTAATCTGATAGCACCACCCGCCGGATAAACATAGTTGACCGTCGGGAAATTAGTCAAAGTGCCGTTGGGAATTCTTGCCAATGCACCGTATTCGGAATTGTTGGCACCGCCCATAGTCGTGAAGTCTTCTTCCATCAAAGCATTATACGTGTCAATGCCTGTAGCTGTTAGAATAATAGATTCGCCGTTGCAAACATTTCCGACAGAAACAATTTGAACATTCGGCAATTCATGAACCGTCAAAGTGAGGGTAACAATACTATCACATTGATGAATGGTTTTCAAAGTGTCAATATAGATTCCCGCAACTGTCAGATTTCTTTCAAATTCTGTTCCGGCATGAATAGTATAAGTATCACCATCGCAAATTTCACCAGCAACCGATACTTCATAAGTCGGATTCACCGTTAAGGTTAGGGTAACGGTACTATCACATCCGCTAACCGAATAAAGCGAGAAGGTAACAGTTCCTGAAATGGTACCAACACCGAAAGTTTCTATGTCGTTGTAGTTGTATGGAAGTTCGGAATCGCAAATCGTAACTGCATCCGTATGATCATAAATCGGATTCACTTCCAAATAAAGGTTAATCAAACTATCGCAACCGGCAACAGAAGTTAAGTGTATCGGATAAGTGCCGGTAACGGTTCCTTCGGGGAAAATGTAGTTTTCGTGAGGATAAGATGAATTATTAGGATATTCATAAGGTAACTCGGTAACACATATTCTGGTGGTATCTACCCCAACATAATTAGGATTCACGTTGAGTGTAAGGGTTACAACACTATCGCAAGAATTTGTCGTGCTAAAATGAACATCATAGGTACCGGCGGCAGTAAATGTGCTATCGCCATAAGAATAAGGAAGGTCAACATCACAAACCGTAACTTCGTCGGTATGATGATAAATAGAATTCACGTTCAAAGTCAGTGTTACCAAACTATCGCAACTGGTTGGTAAAGTAAAGTGAACATCATAAACACCTGCAGCGGTAAATATGCTGCCGCCATAATGATAAGGCAACATATCTTCACAAATCGTAACCTCGTCAGTATGTTGATAAGTAGGATTAACGATCAAATGAAGGCTAACCAAACTATCACAATTTGTAGCTGAAGTGAAATGTATTTCATAATCTCCGGCAGCATCAAATGAACTGCCATCATTATATGTAAATAAAGGTAATATATTATTACATATAGTAACTGTATCAAAAGTATGATAATTATGATTAACGGTTAAAGCAAGCGTAACAATGCTGTCGCAACCGTTTTCGGTAGCAAAAAGTACATCATAATTACCGGTCACTGTGGTGTCTAGACCAAAAGTGTGTTGGTTTTTATAAATATAGGGCAATTCGCAAATAGAAACGGCATCATAAGTATGATAAGTCGGATTCACCGTAATATTTACGTTCACCAAACTATCACAACCCGTAGGCAAAGTGAAATGTACTTCGTAATCACCGGAAGCATTAAATGCACTGTCACCAATTATTACAGGTAAATGATTATCGCAAACTACGATAGGTTCGTGGGTAAATTCATAGGACGGATTAATGGTTAGGTTCAAGTCAATAATGCTATCGCAACCGTCAACGGATTCAAAAGTAAAGCGATAATCACCGCTGATTGATGCTTCGTCAAAAGTTCTTCCATGATAAACTTGTGGAAGATCACCGGAACAAACGACAACAGTATCGTTAAAATTATAAACCGGATTAACGATTAAATTGACGTTAACGATGCTGTCGCAACCATCAACCGTATTGAATGGCATTGTATAAATACCGGCGGTTTCAAAATTGATTAGATTATGATAATTATAAGGTAATTCACTTGCACAAATAATAATATCTTCTTCAAGTGCATAAGTCGGGTGTTCAATAATCGTCAAAGTGATGACACTGTCACAGCCCAATACAGAGGTTAAATTTATCGTTTTATCACCGGCATCTATAAATGTATTTCCTTCATAATTAATTGGATAACTATTATCACAAACATGAATTGTGTCAGTACCTGCATAAGTCGGATTAACGGTTAATCTTAATTCAACCACACTGTCGCAACCGTTGGCAGCCATCAGTGTATGATGATAAACACCGGCGGTTGTCTGTGGCATACCATAAAAATCATAAGTACCATCTTGACAAATAGCCTCATCTAAGATAACGGTATCGGGAACCGGTTTTACATTCAGCGTTAAAACAACCAAACTGTCACATCCGTGTACCGAAGTAAAATATATATCATATACATCTGAAATGGTACCAACCTCAAATGTGGTATCAACATAAGTATATGGTAATTCATTGGAGCAGATCGTTTGTTCATCAACGTGTGAATAAACCGGATTGACTGTCAGGGTGAGGTTCACGATACTGTCGCAACCATTGGCGGCAACTAAAGTATCATGGTAATCACCGGCAGTAGTCAGTATATCACCGTTAAAATCATATCCGCTGCCTTCGCAAATGGAAACGTCAATGTTTTCAACAGGAACGGGTTTTACGATTAAGGTCAGGTTGGTAACAGAATCGCAACCGTTAGCAGCTCCACCGGTTAAGGTTTGCGTATAATTGCCGCCAACCGTAAGGTCAACTCCGTCAAAAGTAAAAGATTCACCTTCACAAATATACTCGGTCACATTGAGAAGTGCATAAGGTAAAACTTCGAGTGTCAGTATCACAATACTATCGCAATGCAAGGTGGAAATTGTATCGCGATAAGTACCGGCGGTCGTCAACTCTTCGCCACCAAATAAGTAACTTTCTCCTTCACAAATGGTTTGAATGGGAAGCGTGTATACAGGAATGGGAATAACCTCCACATGAAGATAAAGGGTACTATCGCAATCGGTAGAACTGGTCAAGAGTGCCTCATAATCACCGGTAACCGTAATATTTTGCCCGTGGAATGGAAAAACATCACCTTCGCAGATAGAAACATCTGATAAAGTGGTTGAATAAACCGGACAAATAGTTGTAAAGTCAACCGTATCAGACCAAGAACTCAAATTATCGGGAGCGCAAGCAGCATTGACCGCCACTTGGTAAGGTGCATGAATATTTAAACCAGACAGATTGTAAGTAACGGTATCGTTATCAACGAAAGCACCGGTCAAATCGCTCACGTTACCGTTCAAGTTCATTTGCCAATTGGTTTCTGTTCCCCCTTTTATCCAACGCAACGAAGCGTCGGTGCTGCCAACGTTGCTCACTTGCAAACCGGTCGGCGTATAGCAGATTTGTTTGTAAGTGATTTTGATTGAATCAACACGCAACTGCATATTCACTGTATTGCCATTCTGAAAAGTGAGACTTTCAGTTGCATAAATATCACTAATTGTATATTGTGTTCCCAACAAAGTAGCAGTTTCATTGCCTCCTCCATCAACACTGTAGTTACACGTAGGAGTGTAAGATGACTTAGCAAAGATTGTTAGTCCCGTAATAACATAGCCGTCTGCAATCTCTAACGTACAAGAACCGCCATCGCCATTATTGGCATAATACAACCTTAACTGTGAACTATATACAGCGGGTGCCGTTTGCGAACTGTTTTTCGCGGTTGTAAATGATATTTGCTCATTTATGCTGCCGGACGTTTCGGTAAACACGTGGGTAATTTCTCCAGCTTTAACATTGCCCAATGCCATTACAATCATAAGTGTAACAGCAAGAAAACTTCGCAAACCGGTTAATAATTCGAAGCTTTGAGGCTTAAAAGTGTGAAACTTTTTCATAAATAATAATTTAAGTTATGTTATTAATTTTATCTCTATTTTCTATTTATTTGATTTTCAATTATTTATCATAAAATATATTCAATAATCTTAGAAATTTTTATCACAATCTAAAATCTGACAAAAATAGGAATTTTTTTCTTATTTCCACACATTTTTTTTATTTTTTATCTTTTTTTTTAAACAGTGGAATGTGAATGAAATAAAAAA
>Ga0209099_1002108_pt1 | contig 18212 bp, 10 predicted proteins | sample AD_JPNHW2_MetaG_FD_184430 | JGI IMG/M metagenome (GOLD analysis project Ga0209099, IMG submission 184430) | Active sludge microbial communities of municipal wastewater-treating anaerobic digesters from Japan - AD_JPNHW2_MetaG (SPAdes) (version 2) | ecosystem: Engineered > Bioreactor > Anaerobic... | reverse complement strand
GTTAAAGAGATCAACAGCCGTGTTGCACAAATCAATTCCAGGATCAATAACCTTCCGGAAACCCAAAGGGTACTGTTCGGCATCGAACGGAAATTCAAGCTGAATGACGCCATTTATACTTATATGCTGCAGAAAAGGTCGGAAGCTGCCATCACCCAGGCCGCTAACCTTTCCGACAATGAAGTGGTGGATGAAGCGAGAGGAGAGGGGCTGAACCCTGTTTTCCCGAAAAAAAGCCTGAATTACGTGATCGCATTGATCGTCGGACTTGTTCTGCCCATTGTCTATATCCTGGGAAAAGATTACTTCAACGACATGGTGATGGAACGCGAAGATGTGGAAAAGATCACAAAACTTCCTATTGTAGGGCACATTATCCATAACGACAAACCCGGGAAAGTGGTGGTGATCGACCATCCCAAGTCGACGATTGCCGAATCGTTCCGCTCGGTGCGCACCAACATCAACTACCTGCTTCAGGGAAAAGAAAAACAGACCATCATGGTCACTTCCGACATGGTCAGCGCCGGAAAGACTTTTGTCTCCATCAATCTTGCCGCCATCTTTGCCCTTTATAGCAAGAAAACCCTGCTGATGGGCTTTGACCTCAGGAAACCCAAGATTTATCAGGATTTCGGATTAACAAATACAGAAGGGATCAGTTCTTACCTGATCAACAAAAGCAAACTGGAAGACATCATCCAGCCATCGGGTGTTGACAATCTCGACATCATTATGGCCGGACCTGTTCCTCCCAACCCGGCGGAGCTGATCGCTTCCGAAAAATGCTCGGAACTTCTTGCGAAACTGAAGGAGCGCTATGATTATATCATCCTCGACACGCCACCTGTAGGCCTGGTTACCGATGCCTTCCTCCTGGTGAAACACAGCGATGCCAACTTGTTCCTGGTACGACAGGATTATACCCATAAAAAGATCTTTGCTTCCATTATCCGCGACATGGAAGCACGCAATATTCCCAACCTGGCAATCCTGATCAACGACGTCAAACTTTCTCGAAGTTCCTATGGCTACGGATACGGCTATGGTTACGGATATGGACATGGTTACGGTTATGGCTACGGCCATGGCTACGGCTACGGGTATGGCTACGGTTACTATTCGGATGACAAGGATAAAACCAAGAAAAAATCGATGCTCCAGCGGATCTTCGGCAAAGCATAAGTCAACGGGCACTACCATCCAAATGAACCATTATCAGTTAAACCACCTTAAAGAACTGGAGGCTGAAGCCATCTATGTTCTGAGGGAAGTCGCAGCCCAGTTTGAACGGCCGGTCCTGCTTTTCTCCGGGGGGAAAGACTCTATTGTGCTGGTTCATCTCTCCCGAAAAGCATTTCATCCCGCCAGGATCCCTTTCCCGTTGCTTCACATCGACACGGGACATAATTTTCAGGAGACCCTCGATTTCCGCGACCAATTGGTTGCAAGACTGAATGCACGGCTGATTGTCGGATCGGTTCAGGAATCGATCGACACCGGCAGGGTGACCGAGGAACAGGGAATCAATGCCAGCCGGAATGTACTCCAAACAGTAACCCTGCTCGATACCATCGAAAAATACAAATTTGATGCTGCCATCGGCGGTGCCCGCCGGGATGAAGAGAAAGCCAGGGCCAAGGAACGGTTCTTTTCACACCGTGATCAATTCGGCCAATGGGACCCGAAAAACCAACGTCCCGAACTCTGGTACCTCTTCAACGGGAAAAAACGAATGGGCGAACATTTCAGGGTTTTCCCGATCAGCAATTGGACTGAAATGGATGTATGGCAATACATCCTGGCAGAGAACATTGATCTTCCTTCCATCTATTTTACCCATGAAAGGGAAGTTTTTTATCGCGACGGGGTGTGGTTGGCAACGGCGCCGTTTATGCAGATGAAACCAAATGAACAGCCTGAACAGCGACGCATCCGCTGCCGTACTGTCGGGGACATCAGTTGCACGGGACTTACCTTATCAACTGCCGATACAGTGGAAGATATCATCCAGGAAATTGCTGCCACCCGTGTTACCGAACGGGGCGGCCGTTACGACGATAAACGGTCGGAAGCGGCGATGGAAGACCGAAAAAAAGAGGGCTACTTTTAACACGATGAACGGAATGGATCAGAAATTCTCGAGCCAGGCTTACCTGAACATGGAACTGCTGCGATTCACCACGGCCGGCAGCGTCGATGATGGCAAAAGTACACTGATCGGTCGGTTGCTCTATGACAGCAAATCAATTTTTGAAGACCAGCTGGATGCCGTAAAAAGAGCCAGCCTCCTGAAAGGAGCAGAACATCTCAACCTGGCGCTTTTTACGGACGGGCTGCGCGCCGAACGCGAACAGGGGATCACCATCGATGTTGCTTACCGCTATTTCGCCACCCCTCACCGGAAATTCATCATCGCCGATACCCCCGGGCATATCCAATATACCCGTAACATGGTGACCGGCGCCTCTACCGCCAACGCAGCCATCATCCTGATCGATGCCCGTAACGGCGTCATCGAACAGACACACCGGCATGCAACCATCGCTTCCCTCCTCGGAATTCCACATATCATTGTCTGTATCAACAAGATGGACCTGATGGACTACCGGCAGGAGGTATTTCTTGGCATTTCGGAGAATTTCAGGGATTTCGCCGGAAGGATCTTTCCCGACAAAGATATCCGTTTTATACCCATCAGCGCTTTGCGTGGAGATAACGTGGTGAAACCTTCCGTCAACATGCCATGGTACGACCAGGGAACACTTCTGCACGTTTTGGAAATCCTGCCTGTTGACCAGGATCATGACCTGAAACACCAACGGTTTCCGATTCAATATGTCATCCGGCCGGAATCTGATCAATACCATGATTACCGGGGTTACGCCGGACGGGTGGCCGGCGGCTTCTTCAAACCCGGAGATCCGGTCACAATCCTGCCTTCCATGATCAGAAGTAAGATCGTTTCGGTCGATACTTTTGACGGAGCATTGGAAAAAGCTTTCCCTCCCATGTCGGTGACACTCACCCTCGCTGATGACGTGGACATCAGCCGGGGAGATATGATAACAGGAGAGTATGACCTGCCAACCATTGGTGGTGAATTTCAGGCCATGGTTTGCTGGATGAATCCCATCCCGCTGAAGCCCGGAGGAAGGTACGCCCTGAAACACACTACCCGCGATGTCAAATGCATCATCCAGTCGGTTGATCACGTGCTCAACATCAATACACTGGAAAAAATGCCGGAAGGAACTCCCGTGAAAATGAACGATATCGCCTCCGTCCTGATCCGCACAACCCAACCCTTGTTCTACGATCCCTACGTGAAAAACAGGATTACCGGAAGCATCATCCTGATCGATGAAGCAACCCACGAAACAGTAGGGGCCGGAATGATCCTCTGACCGATGGGGCCGCTCACAATAAAAACGGCTCAATAACGTTCACTCAATGGCTTTGATCGGCCCGATAATCTGACTTCATGAAACTTTTACGCTACCTTCTCCTGATCCCGGCCTTCATGACCGGTATCAGCCTGCTCCGCGCACAGTCGGTCCCCGTCGGTCAATGGCGGGATGAATTACCTTACACCTTATGCAATTCAGTGACAGATGCAGGTGGAAAGATTTATTGCTCCACACCGTATGCCGTGTTCTATGTCAACAAGGAGGATTATAGCGTGGGCAGGATCACCAAGATCTCAGGCCTTTCTGACATTGGGATCAGTTGCATCCGCTATAACAGTGAATACAAAACACTGGTCATCGCTTATACCAATGCCAATATTGATCTCATCAAAGACAATACCATCATCAACATCTCCGATATCAAACGAAAACCCATCCTGGGAAACAAGACCATTAACGACATCTATTTTATCGGGAAAGCAGCTTATTTATCCTGTGGGTTTGGGATTGTTGTATTGGATATCAGCAAGGAAGAAATTCGTGATACTTACTACATCGGTCCCCAGGGTAGCCAGGTCAATGTCCTGTCAATGACAACAGACTCCCACGACTCTATTTACGCGGCCACCGAAAAAGGAATCTATAAATCGTGGGCTAAAGACCCTAACCTCGCCAATTTTGCCTCCTGGCACCGCGACATGGCCATGGATACTGCGGCCTCCTACAATACCATCGTCTCTTTTTCAGACCGGATCGTCGTGAACAAACAGGGCAACGCTGCCGATACCCTCTGTATTTTTTCTGATGGGCAATGGACCCGCTGGGAAAGAGATTACTATAACAAAGTGATGAGCCTTCAGGCTACCAACGATTACCTTGGCGTTTCGTACGACTACTTCGTGTGCGCTTTCGACGAAAATTTTAATTTGACGACCACTGTCTGGAATTACGATCCGGGCAATCCCTACCCGAACGATGCCTTAATTGACGCCTCGCGGAATCTCTGGATCGCCGATACCTACTCCGGAATGGTCATGTACCGTTTACAAACCGGAGCCATCGAGCACTTTTCGCTCAGTGGCCCGCTCTCGGCTTTGGCCTTCAGTATGAATGCCCGTGGAAATGATCTGGTGATAGCGCCGGGCGGCAGGGATGCTTCCTATACTCCGCTCTATTATCCTGCTCAGGTATATCATTTCGACAATACCAACTGGAACAACGTAACCTCCGGCAACAGCCCATTAATGGGAACCGCCTATGACATTGTGGTCGCCGCCATTGACCCTTCAGATAGCAAACGCATCTACGCCGGTTCATTTGGCCGGGGCGTACTGGAAATTTATAACGGTGTAGCAACAAACCGTTATACGGAAGGCAACAGTACCCTGCGCCACCATACGGCTTCGGATACTTCTGACGTCCGTGTCGGAGGCCTGACTTTTGACAAACAAGGAAACCTGTGGGTCGTCACCTCCCACAACAACAGTTGCCTCTCTATGAAACAAGGAAATACCTGGACAGGCTTCACAATCCCCGCGGTAAATGAAAATGACCTGGGACAGATCATGGTGACCAGCCCGGGACAGAAATGGATCCAGATGCGGTATGGCAACATGAATCCCAACTCACTACTCGTATTTACCGATAACAGTACACCCGGAGATCCCTCTGACGATCAGTCGCGGTTGCTGAACTCAACGGTGGGAAATGGCAATATCCCGGGAAACACAGTCAATGCAATGGCTGAAGATCTTAACGGCGAAATTTGGATTGGGACCGAAAAAGGGGTGGCCGTCTTCTACTCGCCTGAAAAAATCTTTACAGGTGAAAACTTCGACTGTCAGCGAATTCTGGTCCAACAAGGGAGCTATGTACAATATTTGCTTGAAAATGAAACAGTTACAGCAATCGCTGTAGATGGCGCCAACCAGAAATGGATCGGAACCGACCGGGGTGGTGTTTACTGTTTTTCCCAGGACGGAACCAAAGAGAAGTACCATTTTACAGCGGAAAACAGTCCGCTTCTCTCCGACCGGATCATCTGCCTGGCCATCAACAAAGACGGGGATGTCTTTTTCGGAACCGACAAAGGGGTTATCTCTTTCCGCGGACCCGCCACTCCGGGAGGTGAAACAAATGAAAATGTATATGCCTTCCCGAATCCGGTGCCCTCTGATTTTACGGGTTATATTGCCATCAAAGGATTGGTGGCCGACGCCCAGATCAGGATCACCGACGTGAACGGGGTGCTGGTTTATTCCACCCGTGCTTATGGAGGACAAGCCATTTGGGACGGAAAGAATTTTGACGGACGCAAAGCCAAAACCGGGGTTTACCTGGTTTATGCTTCCAATGACGGAGGAAGTGAGAAAGTGGTTACCAAGATATTAGTTACCAACTGATGCTCCACTGTACGCAGGGCATTGTTTTTCATTCTGTTAAGTATTCCGATACCAGCCTGATCGTAAAGATCTATACCGGGCTTTTTGGTATCCGCTCCTATATTTTTCGTGGTGTCAGGAATCCCAAGTCCAGGATTAAAGCGGGTTTGTTCCAACCCCTGACGCTTTTGGACATGGTGGTTTATCATCGGGAAAAACAGACGCTTCAGTCGGTTAAAGAGATCCGCCTCTCCCATCCCTACCACTCCATCCCCTTTGACATTCATAAAAGCAGCCTGGTTCTCTTCATTAATGAGTTGCTCTATCATTCGATCCGTGAAGAGGAGGCAAACCCTGAACTTTTTTCTTTCATTTACAACACCTGCGTGACTTTGGATGAAACCGTCGTCCCAGTCGCTTCTTTTCATCTCCTGTTCATGCTGCAATTGTGTCATCATCTCGGAATTTTTCCACAAGTAAATTTTTCGGTTGATCATCCGGTCTTTAATATGACAGAAGGGCAGTTCCAATCAACCATCCCCGATCATCCCCATTATTTTGATCCGGCCACGAGTCGGTTGTTTTACCAGATGCTACGGATATCCGCTACAGATCTCGGGATTCTTTTTCCCCCGGCGGCTGACTCAGCAAGCTCCGTGCCTTTCCCGGCTGTTGCACCGGAACGGGAAGCCGCCCGTTGCGGAATCATCCTTCCTTCCATGAATGCCACATTGCGCAATCAAATAGTCGAAAGCCTTTTACAGTATTACGAATTGCACCTTCCCGGTTTCCGGAAGGTAATGTCACACCGCATCCTCCACGGGATTTTCATCTAAATCCCTATCTTTGCATAAAACTTACAGTATGGCTACCGGAATGTCTGAACAGGAGCTGATCCGACGTAATTCACTGAATGAACTGATCAGGTTGGGAATCGATCCTTTTCCCCCGCAAACGTTCGAGGTCAATGCAAAGGCCTCCGAAATCAAATCCGGGTTTCCCGGAGATCCCTCTCTTTTTCAGCAGGTAAGCATGGCCGGCCGGATCATGAGCCGCCGGATCATGGGCGCTGCCTCTTTCACAGAATTACAGGATGAAAGCGGCCGCATCCAGCTGTATATCAAGCGCGATGAATTGTGCCCGGGAGAAGATAAAACACTGTACAACACGGTTTTTAAAAAATTGTTGGATATCGGAGATATCATCGGGATTACGGGATACGTTTTCATCACCCAAATGGGAGAAATAACCGTCCATGTACAAAGCCTCAGGTTGTTGAGCAAATCACTGCGGGTGCTCCCGATTGTCAAAGAAAAAGAAGATACCGTTTTCGATGCCTACACCGATCCCGAACAGCGGTACCGCCAACGGTATGTCGATCTGATCGTGAATCCCGGAGTTCGTGAAGTCTTCGTACAACGCAACAAGTTGGTCAATTCTATGCGTAATTACCTGAACAACAAAGGTTATCTCGAAGTGGAAACGCCTGTCCTGCAACCCCTCTACGGGGGAGCTGCTGCCCGACCGTTCAAGACCTTTCACAACACATTGGAGATGACCCTTTACCTCCGGATTGCCAATGAACTTTACCTCAAACGGCTGATCGTGGGAGGATATGACGGCGTCTTTGAGTTTTCCAAGGATTTCCGGAATGAGGGTATGGACCGTTTTCACAACCCTGAGTTCACCCAGATGGAGCTCTATGTAGCCTACAAGGATTATGAATGGATGATGTCGCTGGTAGAGGAAATGGTCGAAAAGATCGCCTTTGACCTACACGGGACGACGGTTGTACAGGTGGGTGAACATCAGATCGATTTCAAACGCCCGTGGAAGCGTTTTACCATGTACGAAGTAATCCATCATTTTACAGGAGCAACGATTGACGGGATGGATGAAGAGTCGCTCACCGCACTGGCCCTTTCGCTGGATGTTCCCATCGATAAAACCATGGCTAAAGGCAAGATCATCGATCAGATTTTTGGTGAAAAATGCGAACCTTACCTGATCCAGCCGACTTTTATCACCGACTACCCCATTGAGATGTCACCTCTGGCCAAAAAACACCGTGACAAGCCGGGGCTGGTCGAACGTTTCGAAGCCATTTGCAACGGTAAGGAGCTGTGCAATGCCTTTTCGGAACTCAATGACCCGCTGGATCAGCGTGGCCGGTTTGAATCGCAGATGGAGCTCGGAAAAAGAGGGGATGATGAATCGATGGTATTGGATGAAGATTTCCTGCGTGCCCTTGAATTCGGGATGCCTCCCACGGCAGGACTGGGAATTGGCATCGACCGTTTATCGATGATCATGACCAATTCACCCTCCATACAGGATGTACTCTTTTTCCCGCAGATGCGTCCTGAAAAAAAGATCAGCGAATAAGCACCATTCTGCAAGTGATCGTTTTTTCACCGGAAGTGACCCGGCAGAGGTAAATTCCCCCTGGTAAAAGGTTTCCATGATCATCTGTTCCGTTCCAGGTAACTTTCTGAGCAATACCCTCCCCGGAAGAATTCAGCAGGGTACGTACTTTCCTGCCCCGGATATCAAAAATCTCCATCAAAATTCGTTCACCGCGACTGGCAAAAACAGGCAGGGTGGTTACGTCGGTGAAAGGATTCGGATGGTTGTAACCCGATCCTGAACGGGTATCGTGATCGGCAACTGCACTGAGAATATCGGTGTTGATCGCCAGGATTTCATGCTGGATCCCTTCAGAAGAGACGATCTTCAGCGAATCGATAAAATACCGGGTAGCAGGATAACTGGTTACCGGTATGGGCACCTTCACCAGGAGGGATACAGTGTCACCCGGTATCATTACAAGCGGTAAGGAAGGAAGGGAAAGGTCATCGATCCACCAGGGCACACCGGTTCCATCCTGTTGTAAACTAAGCAAGGTAACATTTCTTTCCAGCGTATTTTCTATTGTGAACCACAAACCGAAATAAGCGTCAGTGGCATCCTCGTACCGGAGGGTATCAGGTGTCGTGTAGAGCAGGGTGTCGATGGTCACAAAACGGAAAGGATCTGCAGCGCCGATAAAGGGCAGGGTGGCATGTCGACCCGACTGGTCTGCGGCAGTGATATAATACTTGATGAGGCTTCCTTCCGGTTGCCGGGGAATGTAACCATCATATACATTGCCACCGGGATGGTTCATTTTAACCGTGACAAAAGGGCCCGGGCCGACCCGGTAATGGAGCAACACTGAATCGTCGATCACCGGGGTATGACTACAGGCATAGAGTTGCATCACGACCTGGTATCCATGCATGCCGGTTTGATTTCCATACAACGGCAGATGGCGGATATAAAGCTGGCCGACATCGGCAATTCCCATGACCCGGCAATGGAGGGCATCGGTCGATTCCCATGGCGTGGAAGAATTCTCCAGGAACCCTTTGACGGTATATCCCGGCATGGCTGCCTGGTAAACCGCTTTGGCGCTGTCGTCCCATGAGGAACCCATAAAAGGGATCAGGACTTTGTTGTTTAAAATAACCGAGTTGGTATACGGTTGATCCTGGCCGGTCATTACCCGGTAAACATGGTAGGGATAACCATAAGGACAAATTTGTGATGCCCAGTAATTGGCCGCGGCTTCGATGGCAGCGTACCGCGAATGGGATGGCGGTACTTTCCTGACCAGTATTTTGTCGGGAGCCAGAAACTTGGCCCAACAGTCGATGTGGTCAATATAGGTATTGTTGGGATCAGCTACAACATGGTAATTGTTGATACCCAGATAGTTAAGCATTTTTTGGGATATTTGTGCGTGGGTCTGGGTGGGATTTTCTTCCCAAACCAACTGGGTAGAGGCGCTGTTCCCCAAGCCATCGGTCATGTAATTGCCACCGGTATGTATCACGTTCATTCCGTACCAGGGGATACCCAGCATGGCGGCAACTTTTTTCGGAATTTCGTCGTCACCGGGACGAGGCCTGTTGTAGGGAAAGTCAACAATTCCGATGTTGTTGGTGCTGTCTGAGACAAACCAGGGGCCGTAATCGCGGGTCCAGTAAGAATCGGTGGGAGCGATGATGAAATTGCAATGGCTGGTATCGATCCCGACGCCAAGGTATTGCTGGATCACCGTGTTTTTTTGAGATGTGCTGGAAACGAGGGTTGTCACTTTTAATTGCAACGACATCTCCTTAATCAATGTAAGCGGAATCCCGAAAGGATAGCGAACCAGGGCTCCCTGCATTTGATCGAACTCAGCAACGTTCCTTACAGGAGCGGCCGGCGGGTCGGTTTCGACGAATGATTTGCCGATCTCTCCTTTACGCAGCAACTCTTCCGGGGTCATCCAGTGTTTAAGTACCGGTATGGAATCACTTTCAATACCCTGAGCCTGAACCAGCGGAGCGAAGAAGAAAAGGAACAGCATCCAGGGATAAATCTTTTTCATAAATCAATATTATTTGACAAAAATAATATTTTCATCGGTTTGTTAGGGTCAACCCTTAACATTTAATACAGCCTGGTCTCATCGGCGCCCGGTTTTATGATCCATACTTACCAGGCTTTTCATAATAAAATGGTAAATTTGCAGTTATTAAATCATTCCTCCTTAGCATAAAGCTTATTGCATGTCTTCAAAAAAAAGCCTCTTTCTCTCTCTTTTCCTCCTCCTCACACCTCTTTACTTTTTTGCCCAGGACACCATCAGACCCGATTCCCTGTACCGGAATAAGCCGTTGGTGGAAGATGATCCGGTGGTGTTGATGCTCGACAGCCTGGCAAACCTTAAAATTTTTGAAGATGCTGAATTTCCGCATTCTGACCAATACCAGAATTGGAATACCTATTCGGATATGGACATCCCCGTTTTCCCCGATTCTGTTTACCGGGAACGGATCGCCCAAATGAACGACCAGTCACCCTTTGAGTTCGTTTACAACAGCGAAGTCAGGAAATTCATTGAAGTCTATGCTTTCAAAAAAAGAAAACTCACCGCACGGATCATGGGTTTGGCCCAGATTTACTTCCCGCTTTTCGAAGAACAGCTCGACAGGCACAATATGCCTTTGGAATTGAAGTATTTAGCGGTCATTGAATCGGCGCTCAACCCGGTAGCCAATTCCCGTGCCGGGGCCAAAGGTTTATGGCAATTCATGTACGGTACCGGAAAGGTTTACGGGCTGAAAGTGAGTTCGTACGTTGATGATCGTTTTGACCCTTACAAGGCAACCATTGCAGCTTGTGAACACCTGGGCGACTTGTACGATATCTATGGGAACTGGGCGTTAGCCCTGGCTGCCTATAATTCAGGGGCCGGCAATGTCAACAAGGCTATCCGCAGGTCAGGAGGATTGAAGAATTTTTGGGCGCTTCACAATTACCTGCCCCGGGAAACCCGCTCATACGTCCCGGCTTTCATCGCGGCCTCGTATGTCCTTACCTATGCCAACGAACACAAAATCTATCCCGTAGACCCGGGTATCCTCTATTACGAAGTCGATACGGTAACCGTCAGAAACCCGCTCTCTTTCGAACAAATTTCAGAGATGCTGAACATCCCGATGGATGAGGTGGCTTTCCTGAACCCTTCGTTCAAACACCGGTTTATCCCCGCCACCCCTGAAAATCCTTACAAGGTCAGGTTGCGAAAAAAGTACGTCGGTGCCTTTATCAACAACGAAACGGCACTTTACGCCTACAAAACCCGCAATGTCTCCGCCCAGGATTCATTGATGGCCATGGCCTTCAGCAATTTCAGGGAAGCCGATCTGTACACCGTGAAAAGCGGAGAAAGCCTTACCTCCATTGCAAAAAAGTTTCACATGACCGTTGCAGAGATTAAAGCGCTTAACGGACTCCGGAAAAATTATGTCAAACCCAAACAGAAAATCCTGGTCTATACTAAACCTCCGCGTGAACTGCCCAAATCTTCCACCACCGCTTCAACCTCAACCGGTGCCGGTACAACCATGGCATCCAACGATACTACCCGCCAATCTCCAACATCAACAAACGCTTCTCCTTCAGAAGAAGTAAATTCTGCCTCATCAGCACAAAATACCGAAGCTCCGAAATCCATTCACGTTGTCAGAAGCGGCGAAAGCCTGGGATCCATAGCCAATAAGTACCACTGCACGGTTCAGCAATTGAAAAGCTGGAATGACCTTTCCGGCGATAAGATCACCGTGGGACAGAAATTGAAAGTCAACGGGGCCATTGCCCGCAGTGAAAAACCAAAAACCACTTCCTCAGGAAAAACGACCACCTCCTCTTCCCAGAAATATATCTACTACACCATTCAGTCTGGCGATAATCTCTGGGACATCGCCGACAAATTTGATGTAACAGTTGCTCAATTGAAGAAAAGTAACGACATTAAAAACACCAGCCGGTTGAAACCCGGACAGAAGATTAAAATTCCCAGGTGATTTTTTTCGTAAATTTGTCTTATGGCCTGTTGATCACTGCCATTTGGCTTACCCATGAGTACAAAAACCAAGAAAAGTATTGTTATCAGGAGCGTCCTCTGGGGATTGATCATTGTCCTCATCGCCATTTGGGTAACACGTGGCCTCTTCCACTACGAAGAGGAGAAAAAAGATGCCATACGCCGGATCAGGGAACGGGGATATCTGATAGCCCTGACCGACCAGAACACCCTGGATTATTTCCTTTACCGGGGCGAACCGATGGGATACCAGCTCGCCCTCCTGGAATCATTTGCCGAACACCTGGGTGTACCACTTAAAATAATCTGCAGCAACACCTTTTCAACCCTTGACTATTACCTGAGGAACAATGCCGCCGATCTCATTGCCATGAACCTCCCGGTCAACCCGGAGGGTAAAAAACATGTACAGTTTTCTGATCCTTTCGGCGAAACCAGACTGGTCATGGTGCAGCAGGCAAAACACGCGGGGCGCAAAGACAGCACCTATATCAGCGCACTTAAAGATTTTCCGCGGGATACCCTGTATGCCACTGAAAATTATTGTTTTTCCACCTTCTATCACCTCATCTACCGGCAATCGGGCCGGAAGGCTGTCCTTAAAGAGATCCCGGGAATCAGACAGGAGGAGTTAATACGACAAGTTTCAGAAGGAAAAATCAAATACGCCATCTGCCAGGAAAACATTGCCCGCGTCTGCAAAAGATTTTATCGTAACCTGGATGTTTCGCTGGTCGTTTACCCTCATTACAGCTACAGTTGGGGTGTTGCACACGCTTCCGATACCCTGCTCAACGAACTTAACCAATGGCTGAAAGAGTTCAAATCATCCGGAAAATTAAAAAAGAGTTATTTAGAATACTTTGATAATCAGCGTGTTATTAATTTTTTCCAAAGTGATTTTTTTTCCATAACAGGATGTTGCCTCTCTCCCTATGATAAGATCATCAGGGAGCAAAGCAAGGTCTTTCCATGGGATTGGCGGTTGATCACTTCGTTGGTATACCAGGAATCCAATTTCCGACAGGGGCAGACCTCCACCCGCAATGCCATCGGCCTCATGCAACTGATGCCTGAAACCGCTGCCAAATTCGGTATCGACAGTCTTTCTTCCACTGAACAACAGATTGCGGGTGGGATCAGGTACCTCCGTTATCTTGATAAGCAACTGCCTGAAGAGATCACCGATCCGCGCGAAAGAGTTTACTTTGTCCTGGCCTCTTACAACGTGGGCATCGGGCGCGTGATAATGGCACGAGAAAAGGCGGAAAAATACGGGAAAGACAAGAACCGGTGGAACCGGCATGTTGATTATTATCTGCTCCGTCGTTCCCAGAAGGATCCTCATGCGCCGGCTGACAGTACCGATCAGTACCCTGTTGATTATAAAACCGATGGGTTTGTGGATGACATTGTGGGCCGGTATTTCCACTACCGCAACCTCATCCGTTAAGTTAACCTCCCTTTTGCCTGATTATCATGCCTTTCCTTGGTGATCCTGAATAAACAATGCACAAATATCCCGGATGGATTGTTCGACGGGGATAAAGGTAAAGGGAATGGCTTCGCACAGTTTCTGGTTGGTATAGGTGTAGTACTGTGTTGCGGAGATCGCCATTTCCCGGGTAATTTGAGGTCGCGAACCGGTCAGAAAAGCTTTCAGTGTCTCTGCACGCCAGGCCAGAGAAGCCAATCCCATGGGAACATTGAAAGCCGGCTCCGGTTTGTCAAGGAAGTGCGCCATCATTTTGAACAAGGCTTCGTAGGTCACATTTTCCGATGAACAGATAAAACGCTGACCGGCTATATCACGCTCCATCAGACTGATCATCGCTTTTGAAACATCCCGTACATCGACATATCCATTGATCCCCCTCGTATAAAATTTCAAACCCTCCCACACCATACGGAACAGACCGGAGTTGTGATTCCAAAAACCGGGGCCCAGGATTATGGAAGGATTGATGATCACGGCATTCAAACCCTCCTCCATCCCTCTCCAGACTTCCCTTTCTGCGCCATATTTGCTGATGGCATAGACAGAATTTTTCCTTGAGGGAACCCAATAGTCCTCTTCGCTGGTCAACCCGTCGTTGTCTGCTCTCCCTAAGGTGGCGACTGAACTTACAAAGCAAAATTTCTCAACCCCGCGACTGATGGCGAGGTTCACCAGGTTGGCAGTCCCTTCGGTATTAACCTTCAACATGGTTTTGTGATCGATGGGATCAAAGGAGACCACTGCTCCGGTATGATAGATTTTCGTGATCCCTTCCAGGGCATTTTCCATGGAGCCAAAATCCAACAGATCACCTTCAACCCATTCAATGTTATTCGCCAGGGACGAACCGTCAGGAGTATAATAGGAGAATACTTTAGATACCCTTGCAGTATCGCTTGTTTTTCTCCGTAAAGCCCTCACAGGTTTTCCCTGCCGGATCAGGTCAAAAAGCAGGTGGGAACCCAGCAATCCGGTTCCGCCGGTTACAAGTATCATGAATGGTATTTAAGCCACAAAGGTACTTAAAAGAGAGTGAAGATGGATAGAAGAAGTGGATTTCCATCACTGGTTTTGGTTGGTTATAACTTCGAACCGGCAGACCACGCGTTCCCCTGCCTGATCGACCAGGGTCAGACGGTGAGTGCCACTTTCCGGCGAGATTGCCATTTGGTGGATCTCGTTGGTAGTTCCTATAAATTGATCGTCCAAATGCCAGTATATCAATTGTTTCGGATTTCTATGGGCAACTTTTACGATGGCATACCCGGCTTTTCCGTCCAGATCAACGGGGATGAATATCCGGCTGTTGTTTCCGGGGTAAATGATCTCCATGTTGTGGCGTTGTGAGACTGTTTCACAACCAGTTTTAAAGGGTGGCAAGGGCTTGTAAAAGGGGTTTTTGTTCCTGAAGTACCACTCCTGTACCGGCGGAAGAACAAACCAGGAGACATGGAGCATCTTATCAGGAGCTTCACAACCAGTATGAACCTGCCACTTCCCTGTCGGATCAAGGTGTACCATTTGATGAAACGGGCAGGGCGGGGTTTTCATTCCGGATTTGGGGACCCAAACCGAGTCGGTGAATTCGCAAATCGAAGAGGCCCGGTACCCGCTGTACCGGCAAACTTTCGCCAGAACCAGTGCCGGGTCAGGTCGTCCAAACCAAGAGGAAGGAGGCAATCCTTTAAAAACATCAAACAAAACCGGTGCGGCCATTGAAATGCCGGTAAGTCCGGGACGACCCTCCCCGGAGGCATTTCCAACCCAGACACCCACCACGTACTCAGGAGTGACACCCACCGACCAGGCATCCCGGTTCCCAAAACTGGTTCCTGTTTTCCAGGCAATCTTACGGGAAGATGAAAAACTTTGCCATTGTTGCTCTTCATCAGGTCGCGCTACCTCAACCATCGCTTCAAAAGTCAGCCAGATGGACCCCGCGTCAAACCATGACGCCTGTTCCTTCGCTGATGGAGGTTGCTTGCTTTGATCAGACAATAAAACCAGGGGATGAAAATCAGCCTTGGTGTAAGTCGGCCCTTCGCTGTTGTAACGTTGCAGGGTCCGGGCCATGGATGCGTACAAACCGGCCAGATCCCACAACGTGGCTTCGGCGCCACCCAGGATTAAAGACAACCCGTAATGTCCAGCCGGATGTGTCAAAGTAGTCATTCCTGCTTTTCTGAGTAAAGCATAGAACCGGGGATATCCGTAAGTTTGAAGCATTTTGACGGCCGGGATGTTCAGGGAGCGCGACAATGCCTGCTTAGCCGGAACCGCCCCATCGTAAGTCAGATTATAATTCTCGGGGATAAAGCCTCCTATCTGCATGGGGATATCGGGTACCAGGGTGTTGGGCAACAACAACCCGTCGGTCAGCATGGCGGCATACAGGAAAGGTTTCAGAATGCTTCCGGTACTGCGGGGCGAGGTGATGATATCAACGCTGTTACCCGTTTCCATTCGGTTTTTGGTCTCCGGGCCCGAAGCATGGGGCAGGTTTCCACAATAGCACAGAACATTGCCCGAAGCCACCTCAACGATCAAAACGGCTGCATTGTATATCTCGTTGGCAATTAACCGGGGCCTGTGGTTTAAAAGAATTTCACTCACTCGATCCTGGGTTGTACCATCAAGGGTTGTGGTCAGTTTTTGCCCTTGGTGCCCTTCCCTGACCAGTCGGTCGAGCAAATGAGGCGCCTTTTGCGGAAGGGGAAAGGGTTTTCCGGGCAATCTCTCACTCCGGGCCAGCTCCCAGGTTACCCGGTCGATTACCGATCTCGCCAGAAGGAGATCCAGTAAACGATTTCGTTTGTCCAACAGCGTACTTTGATTTCGGCCGGGATAGATCATCCCGGGGCTGTTGGGCAGGACTGCAAGGGTAGCTGCTTCAGCCCAGGATAAACGGTCGGGCGGAACGCCGAAATATCGCCAGGCTGCAGCCTCCAGCCCGATCACATTACCACCGAAAGGGGCATGGGAAGCATAAAGCCTGAGTATCTCCCGCTTGCCGGCTCCCAACTCAAGCCTGAAAGCCAAAAGGATTTCTTTAAATTTTTCTCCATAGGTTCTTTGCCGGTTTTTCCGGGACAGCCGGATGACCTGCATGGTAAGGGTGCTTCCGCCGCTGACAACGCGGTGGTTTCTGAAATTCAACATGGCTGCCCTGATCAGGGAGACCGGGTTGAAACCAGGATGTAAGTTGAAATAACGGTCTTCGTAGTGCATCAGCGCAATCCGGAATTTCTCCGGAACTACCTTCGATTCAGGAAAACGCCATTGTTGATCTGTTGCCAGTCGAGCTCCCAATAACCGACCTTCCCGGTCAGTGATCACCGTTGAAGAAGGATCCCTGAAAAGGGGATCAGGTAACCATCGCCAATATAAAACTCCTGTCACAAAGAGGATCAGGATCAAGGAAATCCAAAAGGTTTTTTGCCTGGTGGTCGCCTCCTTTTTCCACCATCCCGTAAACCGGTCGACAACCATCATTTTTCTTCGCGGATCACTTCTGTCCAACCACCCGGAAAACGTGCATTGACCGTTTGATCGTACATCGCTTCACAAGTGACAGCCGGCAGGAAAAATTTCCCCGAATAAGCAGCCATCAATACCACCCTGAATGTTTTAGAGCGGGATGCCCCCAGGTCAAAATGGGTGTAAACCCTGTCATCGCGCACCTCCTGATAATTGAAAGCATTGGCTGTATTTCCCGAAACAACATTATCTTCACCGGTTCGAAGAATTTCCCAACCAGACGGAAATACTTCATTTAAAACAAGTTGTTGGAAATTACCCCTCAGTCCCGGATTTTTTACTGTCACTACGGCCACAAACCGCGTTCCTTGCTTTATTTTCCAGGGTTGAATGGTTTTTCCCTCCGGCGTTTTGTATTGAACGTCGATGATCAATCCATTGGCTGCGGCTTTCAGAGGATCGGTACCGGGCAGGCCGCTGACCGTCAAACGGGCATAGAGGAGGTTTTTGCCTTTATTGACCACATTGACAACCCCTGTTTTTCCGGGCCTTACCTCCACGGGAAGGGTAGTAACAGGATCCGAAGTCTTGATTTCCACAGTAGGTTCTGTGTCCTGACGGAAAGCAGCTGTGATGCCTTTGCCGGTGGTCTTGCCTGTATAGGTAGCAACCGCCATGATCCCGAAAGCGGTGGCTTGCGTGTTGTACCACGTTTCGCTTTCCAGTTCCCTGGAAATCTCCAACACCAGCGATGCAGCCCGGGTCCGAAGGTTCATCATGCAAAGGGTATTCACGATCAGGGCCTTGTCACGCAACGCGGAACCAAAAGTACCAGCCATCTCCTGATAAGGTCGTACTTCCTGCGAAGTTTTGCTGATAATCTGCCCGGCTATTTCGTTTTTTCCTGCTGCAGCATACGCTGCAGCTAATTGCCAGCGGGCCGCTGTCGAGAGATCCTTTTTCTCCAGCAACCGGTTCATCGATCCCGGTTCGGGTTCCCGGGCCAGGGCAAGGGTAAACAAGCGGTA
>Ga0209099_1002107_pt1 | contig 18220 bp, 10 predicted proteins | sample AD_JPNHW2_MetaG_FD_184430 | JGI IMG/M metagenome (GOLD analysis project Ga0209099, IMG submission 184430) | Active sludge microbial communities of municipal wastewater-treating anaerobic digesters from Japan - AD_JPNHW2_MetaG (SPAdes) (version 2) | ecosystem: Engineered > Bioreactor > Anaerobic... | reverse complement strand
TATAGGAGATTCTTCCTCCGCGGTAATTTTTCCATTGCTGAAACGCCATCATATCAGGATTATACGCAAGATGTTTTCCGTCAGGGGAATAGGTCGCGTAAACGGCGCATGGCAGCGGTACTTTTTCAGGGAAACCACCATTGACCGGGACCAGAAACAACTGAGGGGTGGCCCTTGTAAAGGATTCACGGGTCGAATTGAAAAGAATGGATTGACCATCCGGAGTAAATCCCCTGACATAATCTGCACCGGGATGCCAGGTAAGGCGTGTCGGTATACCACCTGACGCCGGAATAGTGAACACATCCGTGTTCCCATCATACTGCCCCGTAAAAGCAATGGTTTTACCATCAGGAGAAAAATACGGGCAGGATTCGGCCCCCTCATTCGAAGTGAGCTGTCTGACATCCGACCCGTCAAGGGCAGCGGTCCACAAATCGTTCGCGTAAACAAAAACAACCTGGTCATTGCTTACCGTCGGATCCGTCATCATCCGTGATTCGCCCGGAACCTGCGCCCCGGCTTTCAAAACTGATAAAAGGACGATGATTAAGAAAAAAAACTTGTGGTTTTTCATGGTGGAATTTTTTTACTTGACTTATAAACAATAAGATTGTTACAAATATAATATCAAAAAGAAGAATATGTACGGCATTACCCGGGTTGTCTCCGGAAAAAACATTCAGACCTCTTTCAACGATTTCCTCAATATCAATTTATTTTAATACTTTTGTCCCCGATATGCACGGTTATGCCATTCGGGAAGCCGGCAACTACGATCACTGGTATTTACCTGTCATCTGCCATTTCCTGTTTCCCCCGGGTACAGCTTTATCACGGATCATCATCTAATTAACTATTTGTTTAACTGATAAGTACTATGAAATTCGATTTAAAAAATGTAGGAATTGAACCCGTTAACCAAGGTATGAACACCGGAACCGGATGGCTTGAGACCCATGGGGATGAATCAACGTCGTACTCGCCCGTTGATGGCGCTGCTATCGCGAAGGTGAAAAATGCCACGCTGGGTGATTATAACAAGCTGATGATCAAGGCAGAAGAGGCATTTTTACAATGGCGGATCGTTCCGGCGCCCAAAAGAGGTGATGTGGTCCGTCAGATCGGTGAAGCGCTTCGGAGAAGAAAAGAGGAACTGGGATACCTGGTTTCGCTGGAAATGGGAAAAATCTATGAAGAAGGGTTGGGCGAAGTTCAGGAAATGATTGACATCTGTGATTTTGCCGTAGGACAATCGCGTTTGCTCAATGGCGCCACGATGCATTCCGAACGGCCGTACCACCGAATGTACGACCAGTACCACCCTATCGGCATCCTCGGTATCATCACTTCTTTCAACTTCCCGGTAGCTGTGTGGGCCTGGAATTCGATGCTGGCTGCCATCGCCGGCGATGTCGTTATCTGGAAACCCAGTTCCAAAACACCCCTCTGCGCCATCGCCGTACAAAACATCATTTCCGAGACCCTCAGGAAAAATAATGTTCCCGAAGGAGTATTCAACATGATCATTGCCAAATCGTCCGTTCTGGGCGACAATTTTGCCGCCGACAACCGTATTCCGTTGATCTCTGTCACCGGTTCTACAGAAGTGGGACGGAAAGTCGCCGCCATTGTAGGACAGCGTCTTGGGAAAACGATCCTGGAGCTGGGTGGCAACAATGCCGTGATCATATCACAGCACGCCAGTCTGGAAATGACCATGCAATCCGTCGTTTTCGGTTCTGTAGGAACATGCGGACAACGTTGCACCTCCACCCGCCGGCTTATCGTTCATGAATCCATTTACGAAACCGTGAAAGAACGGCTGGTATCTGCGTATCAGAACATCAGCGAACGCATCGGCGATCCTCTTGACCCGGAAACCCTGGTTGGTCCTCTGGTGGATGCCTCTGCCGTAAGGAATTTCACCCATGCCCTTGAAGAGGTGCAAAAAGAAGGCGGGAGGCTGATCTTTGGAGGGACGGTGCTTGAGGGAGAAAAATACCGTTCGGGCAATTATGTCGTACCTGCCATTGTGGAAGCGGAAAATCATTATGTCATGGTTCAGCAGGAGACCTTTGCTCCGATTGTTTATCTTATCAGATATCATACCATTGAAGAAGCGATCAGGCTCAACAATGATGTACCACAGGGACTTTCATCCTGCATCTTTACCGAGAATCTGGTGGAAGCGGAGAAATTCCTCTCCGAGACAGGATCCGATTGCGGCATTGCCAATGTCAACCTCGGAACTTCCGGAGCCGAGATCGGTGGCGCCTTTGGCGGAGAAAAAGAAACCGGTGGAGGCCGCGAATCAGGTTCCGATGCCTGGAAGACGTATATGCGCCGTCAGACCAATACCATTAATTTCAGTGGTCAGACAGCTTTAGCACAAGGAATAACATTTGATTTTTAAGGATGTTGTCCCCGGGCGGTTCTCCTGATGCCCGGGGACTTTATTTTTAATCCCCATCCCTGCTTACCTTATAACAGCCGCTGTTTTTTACCCTCCGAACCGGTAACCGATTCCTGACTCGGTAACTAAGAGGGTTGGTTTCAGGGGATTATCTTCGATTTTCTTTCGCAACTGTGCTACAAATACCCGAAGATACTGGGTTTGCTCGCTGTACCCCATCCCCCGGATCTCTTTCAGAATGAACTGATGGGTCAACACCCTTCCTTCATATTTCACAAACAATGCCAGCAGGGAAAACTCGGTCGGAGTAAGTTTCACTATTACATCATTTTTTCTGACCAGGTGATTTTCCAAGTCTATGGTCAGCGAGCCGACCGTGACCACCGTATTCACGGCGATTCCCTGGCTTTGCCTGATGGCCATCCGGATCCGGGCCAGGAGTTCGCCCGTGCGGAACGGTTTAGTCAGGTAATCATTGGCGCCATTATCCAGGGCTTTGACAATGTCATCTTCCGCGCTTCTCACCGAAAGGATGATTACCGGTTTGAAATACCATTCCCGGAGCCTTTTTAGTATATCCACACCGTCAGCATCGGGAAGACCCAGGTCAAGAATGATGCATTCCGGTACGATGGAAGCTGCCAATGCCAATCCCTCTTTCCCGGTAGATGCTTCAACAATATGATATCCTTTGGCCGACAGGGTGATCTCCAGCAGCATCCTGATCTGATTTTCATCGTCGATGATAAGTATGGTATCTGCCAACATCCGGTTATTCTTTTAAATCGGTTAATAACGTTGTCGTTTCAACTGGTATTCTGATGGTGAACCTGGCCCCTCCGTTTTCCCGGTTTTCGGCTATGACCGTACCACCCTGTGCTTCAATAAAACCTTTCACGATCGATAAACCCAATCCTGTCCCCCCCACAGCAGCCTCTTTTCCCCGGTAAAATTTATTGAAAATGGATGGCAGGTCTGACTCCGGGAACCCTTTCCCCCTGTCCATCACCTGAACTTCCAAATTACCATTATCGTAAAATATCTTTAACCTGATACGGCTTCCTGCAGGAGCATATTGCGTTGCATTCAGCACCAGATTGTAAATCGCCTGCTCCGTAAGACCGTAATCAAAACGAACCAGTGGCATTTCTTCCGGAATGATAATGACAAGTTTAAAAGGTTTCAACTCTTGTTCAAGGGAGGCAGCCACCTTATTGGCTATATCATGAACATCGCACCAATCGGGATTGGGAGAAATAAGCCCCGATTCCAGTCGTGACATATTGAGGAGGTTTTCAATAAGCCGGTTGAGCCTTACCGAGGCGAGATTGATCTGGAGGTACAACTTTTTCCTGGTAACCTCCTCGTATTCCTGTGTCAACAGCGTTTCGGAAGCGCCCATGATGGTAGTCACGGGAATCCGTAACTCGTGCGAGATGGAATTGAAAAGGGTCTTGTACAGCTTATCGGATGCCGAAAGAACAAAGGCATTTTTAGCAGCTTCTTTCAGCACTTCACGTTCATATTTCCCCGAGATCTGCGATAGAGATGCTTCCCAAAACTGCTCTTCACCCTGGGTAAACACTGCTTGATGTTCCACGGCGATCACCCCCATATTCCCGCTATTACCAGAAAGAGGGTAAAAAGTATATTTCCCGGAAGGCAGGGTATCTGTGTATTTTCCTGCTTTCAAAGAATGCCTGAAAACCCAGGCAGCAACACTTTCTTCATTTTCATTCAACATGATCCCTTTGTTATCTTTCATTGGATTTTCAAGCTGATCATTCACATTTTTCAGCAGGATCATACAGTTTCGCCGGAAATATTTACTTATATATTCCAGGGCAATTTTTGTGACCTCCTCCATCCCGGAAGCCATACTGAGTTCTTTGGTGATCTGATACAACGCCTGCGTTCTCTCTTCACGCATCCTGATCTTCTTCTCCTGCCGCCGGATTCTGGAAGTCAGAATGCCGTTCAGCAGGGCAATGATGAAGAACATTACCAGCATCAGCAAATCAACGGGTTGTTCAATATGCAAGGTGTATTGGGGAGGGATGAAAAAATAATCCCAGATCAGGGAACTTTCAATAGCCGCCACTAAAATCGGCCCGGTGCCAAAGAAAAGCGCCAAAATGGAGACCAAAAACAATAACCCGAAAGAAACCACCTGGTACCCGATGAAATCTTTAAGAAGATGAAAAACAAGAGACGAAACCACGACAAAAAATGTCGCGATCAGGTATTGCGAAATATTCGAAGTAAATGGAAGGATAGAGACTTTTTTTCGGTAATAATCTTTGGCCTGCTTATCAGCGCCAAGGATATAAACATCAATATTCCCGCTAAAACGAATCAGCCGGTTCACAAAATTTCCCAGCCGGAACATCGAAGGAATATTACGGATCCTGGGTTTCCCGACAAGGATGTGCGTAACATTTTCTTTTTGCGCAAAATCAACAATCGCCCGTACGATATCCTGATTGATCACGATTCGAAAAGGGATTCCGAGTTGTTTTGCCAGATTAAAATTTTTATCTAACTGCTCCTGCTCTTTCGGAGTGAGCTTGTACAGTGTCTCTACGTAAATCGCCTGGATGGAGGCTCCCATGGAGTATGAAAGATTTTTGGCCCATCGCAAAAGTCGCATGGATTGTTGCCGGTAATCAATAGCAACCAGGAGCGAGAGGCCCGATTTCCAAGGCCCTTTGATCCGGTTTCTGCGCATATAGTCGTGCAGTTGCTTGTCGACGCGTTCCGCCACGATCCGGAGCGCCATCTCGCGCAAAGCGGTGAGATTACCTTTGCGGAAGAAATTGTCGATCGCCTCTTTCGACTGATCAGCAGTATACACCTTGCCTTCATGCATCCGTTGCAACAACTCATTCGGAGGGAGGTCGACGAGTTCTACTTCATCGGCGGTTTCGAATACTTCATCAGGCAATGTCTCCCTGACGGTCACTCCGGTAATCTGGGCGACTGTTTCCGACCGGCTCTCCAGATGTTGAACATTCAAGGTGGTATAAACATTGATCCCGTTATCCAGTAATTCCATAACATCCTGGAACCGTTTTGAATGCCGGCAACCCGGCGCATTGGTATGAGCCAGCTCGTCAACAAGGACGATCGCAGGTTTACGTAACAATATCGCATCAATGTCCATCTCCTGAAGTATGGCCGAGCGGTATTCTATGTTTTTTCTCGGGATCAGTTCTAACCCTTCGGCAAGCTCCGCAGTCTCTTTACGGTTGTGGGTTTCAAGAAATCCGATGAGGATGTCAGTCCCTTTCAGCTTTTCTTCTCTTGCAACTTCCAGCATAGTATAGGTTTTCCCTACGCCGGCACACATGCCAAAAAAAATATGCAGTTTTCCCCGCTGACTTTTCCTGTCATCCTGGATCAGCGAAGCCAACAGCTGATCGGGATCAGGCCGGTGATTTTCCAGGTCGTTCATCTGATTTTATCCGTTTCTAAATTTAGTAATAATACGTTGACCCTGGAGGAGCCCAAGAATAAAAACTGCGGTGGTTCTGTCTCCTGACGAACCTTCCTTCTCAAACAAACCTCCTGCTCAGCAGAAAAATGCCGTGCTTTGCAAATCCTTTTTATTTGCAGCATGGCGGCTTCCGGCGAAATATGCGGATCAAGCCCACTCCCCGAGGCAAAAAGCATCTCCGGCGGTATTTCCTGCAAGCAGGCAAGCTGATTATTGGCGATGAACTGTTGCTTTCGCTTTTCGCAGAGATCCTTCAGCTTCCGGTTGGTCAAACTGTAATTGGAGCCGCCCGAAGGTATCGGGTTATATGAAATGGAAGAGGGGCGGGAAGTAAAATAAATTGAATCGTTCCCAAAAGACTGTCCGATCAGGGCGCTTCCGACCAACCGGCCATTGACATAGACAAGACTTCCGTTGGCTTCTGAAGAAAAAAACAACCGGGCAATACCGGTGATCATCAGGGGATAGATTACTCCGGTCAGCAAAGTGAGGAACAGGAACATCCGGAGTGCGGGGAAAAAGGGTTTTCTTTTCATCACATCAGATTGATAATAAGGTCAATAATCTTGATCCCAATGAATGGCGCCATGATACCTCCCAAACCGTAGATGAGCAGGTTGCGTGTCAGTGCGGTGACCGCGGAGACCGGCCTGTAATGCACTCCTTTCAATGCCAATGGAATCAACAGAATGATGATCAGGGCATTGAAGATGACAGCACTGAGGATGGCGCTTTCAGGTGATCCCAGCTTCATGATATTGAGTAGAGAGAGTGGCCCGACACCGGATTTTCCCGCATAGAGTGCAGTAGCAATAGCCGGGATGATAGCAAAATATTTTGCCACATCATTGGCTATGCTGAAGGTTGTCAGTGCACCACGGGTCATGAGCAACTGTTTGCCTACCTCCACCACTTCGATGAGTTTGGTCGGGTTACTGTCAAGATCAACCATATTACCCGCTTCGCGGGCAGCCTGCGTACCCGAATTCATGGCAATACCGATATCTGCCTGCGCCAGAGCCGGTGCATCGTTGGTTCCATCACCAATCATCCCTACCAGGTGACCATCGACCTGCTCATCACGGATTCTTCTGAGTTTATCCTCGGGTTTGGCTTCAGCCATAAAATCATCCACCCCTGCTTCCGCTGCAATGGCAGCAGCTGTCAGCGAGTTGTCTCCCGTGATCATCACCGTTTTAATCCCCATCTTTCTCAATTCCGAAAACCGCTGTTTCATCCCTCCTTTGACAATGTCCTTCAAACAGATCACTCCCAGCACGATATTATCCTCCGCCACTACCAATGGAGTCCCACCCGTTCTGGATATTTCCGCAACGATCTCCTGTACTCTTTGCGGATAGAATCCGTTGTTATGCTGAATGAAACTGCGAATGGCATTGGCAGAGCCTTTCCGGATCTGATGGACCATATCATCTTCACTCCGGAAATTAACTCCGCTCATCCTGGTCTGGGCCGTAAAGGGAATAAAACTGGCATTCAATTGATGGATATCCCGCCCTCTGAGATTAAATTTTTCCTTGGCCAGCACCACGATTGACCTTCCCTCCGGTGTCTCGTCCGAAAGCGACGAAAGCTGGGCAGCATTAGCAAGAGCTTCCATGCTGATTCCTTCGGCCGGAATAAAATCCGTAGCCATCCGGTTCCCCAGGGTGATCGTACCCGTCTTATCCAGCAACAACACATCCACATCACCCGCTGCTTCTATCGCCCTGCCGCTGGTGGCAATGACATTGTGCTGTACCAGACGATCCATGCCGCTGATCCCGATGGCGCTCAGTAAGCCTCCGATGGTGGTTGGTATCAGGCAGACCAAGAGCGCGATCAATACCGGTAATGTCAGGTTCTCCGTAGCAGGACGCCCCAAAACATTCAAATGATAACCAAAGAAAACCGGCAAGGTCACCACCGCCAGCAGAAAAACAATCGACAATCCCGAAAGGAGGATCGATAGGGCAACCTCGTTCGGCGTTTTGTGCCGTTTTGCATTTTCCACCAACGCGATCATCCGGTCGATAAAGGTAGTCCCAGGCTCGGAAGTAATCCTGATGAGTATGCTGTCGCTGATGACCCGGGTCCCGCCGGTAACGGCAGACCGGTCACCTCCGCTCTCACGGATTACCGGAGCAGACTCTCCCGTGATAGCCGATTCATCCACACTGGCAATCCCTTCGACAATCTCTCCATCCGAAGGAATAATATCTCCGGCCTCACAAACAACCAAATCCCCTCTGCTGAGTTCCGTGGCATAGACCATCACCTCCTTATTCCCTACCCTCTTTCTGGCCAAGGTCTGCTTCCGGTTTTTACGCAAACTGTCAGCCTGTGCCTTGCCTCTCCCCTCAGCAACGGATTCGGAGAAATTGGCAAATAGAACCGTGATCCAAAGCCAGATGGCTATCTGGAGATGAAAAACCGAAAAGTTGCTTCCCAAAGCACCGACCACCACCATGAGTGTCGTCAGCACGGCCCCCGCATCCACGATAAAAATTACCGGGTTCCTGATCAACTGCACAGGGTTTAACTTTACGAAACTCTCTTTCAGCGCTTGTACCAGAATCTTTTTATTCCAAAGATTGATCTCTCGTTTCGGATTCATGTGGGAAAGTATTAAAAAGTCATGCCCTGCTGTAACAGTAAATGTTCAAGGATGGGACCCAGTGACAACGCCGGGAAAAAAGTCAAACCGCCTATTATCAGAATAATACCTGTCAATAAAACAATGAAAAGCCAGTTATCTGTCCGGAAAGTTCCCGATGAAACAGGGGTGATCTTCTTTTTTCCAAGACTTCCGGCAATGGCAAGAACAGGGACGATCACTCCAAATCGGCCGATCAACATCGTCACCCCCAACAAAAGGTTATAGAACAGCGTATTCGTATTCAACCCGGCAAACGCGCTGCCGTTGTTGCCTGCTGCAGAACTGAAAGCATAGAGTATTTCAGATAAACCGTGAGGTCCGCCGTTATTCAATCCGGACAGTCCTGCCTGGCTCACAGAAGCCCATGCAGAAAAGACCAGAATGGCAACACTGGGGATCAGAATGGCCATAAGCGTCATCTGAATCTCGAACGTCTCGATTTTCTTCCCACAATATTCCGGCGTACGCCCGACCATGAGACCAGCTATGAAGACTGTCAGGATGATGAAGACGAACATCCCGTATAAACCCGCTCCGACTCCGCCAAATACAACTTCCCCCAACATGATGTTCAGCATAGCTACCATCCCGGCCAATGGCGAAAGACTTTCATGCATCGCATTCACCGAGCCATTCGATGCCGCAGTTGTCACCGTGGACCAAAGTATGCTGTTCGTGATCCCAAATCGCGTCTCCTTCCCTTCCATCAGTGCCTGATTACCATACAAGGGATTTCCCTGGTTTTCGGCATACAACGAAAGGCAAAATCCCGCTACCAGTAAAACGGTCATGACAGTATATACCGCCCAACCGTGTCGTACCGATCCGGTCATCTTCCCATAGGTAAAAGTCAAGCTTGCAGGAATCAGCAGGATCGCCAACATCTCCAGAAAATTGCTGAAAGGAGTAGGATTCTCAAATGGATGAGCGCTGTTAGCATTGAAGAACCCACCTCCGTTGGTACCAAGTTGCTTAATGCTGATCTGAGACGCTACCGGTCCCATGGGAATAACCTGAGACTCACCACTCAGAGTCTGCGCTACCACACTGTGATGAAAATTTTGGATAACACCCTGCCCTGCAAGAGTTATTGCCAGAAGAATAGATAGCGGCAACAGGACATAAATGGTCGCCCGCGTAAGATCTACCCAGAAATTTCCCAACTTCTCCGTGGTGTGTCGGGACAAACCTCTGATAAGGGCAAGTAACACGGAGATGCCGGTGGCGGCACTTACAAAATTCTGGACCGTTAGCCCGATCATCTGAACGAAGTAACTCATTGTTACCTCCCCGGCATACCCCTGCCAGTTGGTATTCGTCACAAAACTAATGGCTGTATTCAAGGCAGAAGGCCAGGAAACATCGGGCAGTTTTGATGGATTCAACGGTAGATGAGACTGCCATAACTGGATCAGGAAAAGAAAAACCAACCCGGTACCGTTGAAGACAAGCAGGCTGTAAGTATATGTCTTCCAATTAGTCTCTTCCCCGGGATCTATCCCTGCTGCTTTGTATGTCAGCCGCTCAAGCCATCCAAATGCGGGTCGTAACAGATGCCGCTGCCCGGAAAATACCCTGAACATATAGTTCCCCAAAACCGGCGTCAACCCGGTCAGAATCACGAAAAACAAAAGAACCTGTATCAAATCCTGTGTCGTCATGATTAAAATTTTTCTGGTCTTGAAAGGGAATAAACCAGGTAAATCACCATCAGGAAGGCGATAACCAAACCAATCAAATATTCCGCATTTATATACATGCTTCCATCTTTGTGCAGTGCAAAATTGGTTCAGGAATCGTAAGTATTTTATAAGAAATATCTTTTAAACGATAAGGATTTTATAAGGATGATATTGCCTGTTTGGTGAGGTCCGACAATTGCTCCCATCAGGATTTTATTTTTTCGTTTTCTCTCATCCATGAGGGTAATACCTTTCGCGCCCTCTTTTCAGCCTTTATTTTGTGTTTGGAGGGAAGCAGAACAGCCATTTTTCCGAAAAAGAAATCCTCCGGATATCGATTCTATGAAATTGGGCATCCGTTGTATACCGGGAAATAGTAATTTTGCATTTTTATTGTTCGAACTTGCTATGTATAAGATCACAAAACACCCCATCCTGGATATACAGGAGACCTCCAAAACTACTTTCTTTTTTGAAGGACATGAAGTTACCGGCGAAAAAGGTTTTACCATCGCCGCGGCCTTACACCAGGCCGGTTATCCCATCCACAGCCACAGCCTGAAAAACAGGGAACGAAGCCTCGAATGCGGCATCGGAAAATGCGGCGCCTGCGAAATGCTGGTCGACGGTCAAATCCGCAGGATCTGTATCACCCCGTGCGATAATGTGAAAGAAGTCAGGGAAATTCCCGTTGGCTATTCCCCCGCTCAAAAAGAAGTGTTTAAAGACAAACCTGTCAATGTCTATAAAACCACCGTGGCGATCATCGGAGCCGGACCATCAGGACTCGCCGCCCGGGAAGAACTGAATAAAAAAGGCGTTCCTAATATTGTCATTGACAATAACGCGAAAATTGGCGGACAGTTCAACATGCAGACCCACCAGTTCTTCTTCTTTGAAAAAGAACGAAAATTCGGCGGCATGCGTGGATTCGATATCGCCAAAACACTGGCCGGCGATAACCAGGAAGGTATCTTCCTGAACAGCACGGTCTGGGATATCCTTGAAGGAAAAAGGCTCGCGGTAAAAAATATCCGTACCGAAGAAATATTCTTCGTGGATACCTGTTACCTGATTGTCGCTACAGGCGCAGTCCCCTTTATGCCTGCTTTTGAAAACGATGACCTCCCGGGAGTCTATACCGCTGCGGTAGTTCAGAAAATGATGAATACCGAGTTCACCCTCCTGGGCAAAAACATTCTCACCGTGGGAGCCGGTAACATCGGCTACCTCACCTCCTACCAACTCTTCCAGGCCGGCGCTAACGTACGCGCCATTATCGAAGCCATGCCCAACGAAGGCGGTTTCCCGGTACAGGCTAACCGCGTCCGCCGGCTCGGCATCCCGGTTCTGACTTCCCACACCCTGTTGAAGGCTATCCCGAACAGCCGCCACGACGGCATTGTGGGCGCCGTGATCGCCGAATGCAAAGATTTCAAACCGATACCCGGAACGGAAAAGATCATCGACGGTATCGACGCTATCAACATCTGCACCGGACTCGTCTGCGACGACCAGTTGATGATCAAAGGCAATGAGGTCTTCGGCAGAAGATGCTTCGGCGCCGGCGATTCCACCCGCATCGGTGAAGGTACCAGCGCCGTGCTGCGTGGCCGGCAGGCTGCCTTCGACATCTTCAACGACCTGGGCGTGCGTTTCGACTACGACGAATACCTCCAACTCAGCAAGGAATATATCGACTCGCAACAACACCCCGTTCGCATTATCGAGAAACCCGCTGAACCTACCCCCGAACGGATGAATAAAAAAGGGTTTGTATTGATCGACTGCCTCTATGGGTTCGCTTGTAATCCCTGCGCCTTCGCCTGCCCTCACGGAGCCATCACCAAGTCCTCCACCAGTACCGTTCCCCAGATCGAATATGAAAAATGCATTGGCTGCATGGAGTGCGTTTACCAATGCCCCGGACTCGCCATCTTCGGCTACCAACCGGAAAAAGACTGGCTCTTCCTCCCCATCGAATACGATGCCCCCGAAAAGTCCGAATGTTACCTGGTAGATAACTATGGCAAAAAACTGGGCGAAGGAATCGTGGAAAAAATCTTTCGGAAACCCAATAAAACCAACGTCGCCCGGGTGAAATCCATCGATATCCATGGTACGGAACTGAAAAATGTCAGAGGGTTCATCCTGAAAAGTAATTACCCCGAACCTATCGATTTCAAACCATACAAACAGGAACCTAAAGAAAAGACCTACATCTGCCATTGCGACGATGTCACGCTGGAAGAGGTCCTCGCCACTATCGGTGACCGGAAGTTTATCTCCGTGGATGAAATCAAACATACCACCCGTCTCGGAATGGGCCCCTGCCGTGGGAAAAGATGCATCAAACGACTGAAAAGCGCTTTGCAGGGATCGGGTATCTCCATCACCGGAGAACCGACACCCCGTGGACCCCTGGCTAACCAGGTGGCCATGGGCGAGCTCTATCCCCGCACCGTTCACGAAAAGGTAATCACTTCCATCAATGGCGACAAACTCCGCAAAGTACGCATGGAATCGGTGGTGGCTGGCGGCGGTATGGGAGGAAGTTCCCTGTTCCGTTACCTGGCTGAAGCAGGATTGAAACCGCTCCTGCTGAATTACGGACGCGGCTCCTCGTGGAGAAATATCGCCGGGGGAAGACCCAACTTCTCCATCCCCGAAATCAGCGATATCGCTGTCCATAATCACCAACTGTTCAAAGAACTGCAACAAATCGGCAACATCGATCTCCGCCCCAATCTGTATGTCACCTTCGCTCATGACGAAGCCACTTACAAAGCCCTGGAAGAATCGATGCAATGGTCCGATTCGTTCATGATCGAACCCAAAGATTTTACCTCGAAGGTGTCCCCCTTCATCAACCCGAATCTCACTGGTTATATCTCCGCCCTGATCACCCGCGATTGCTGGCAGGCTACACCCGGACGCACCATCGATCTGCTGCGCCGGATAGGAATCTCTCACGGTGGATTGGTTGAAGAAGATTGCGAAGTGGTGGATGTGAGAAAAGAAAACAACACGTTCTTCATTCTTGTCAAAAACCACGACCATCGATTCACCGAATACGAAACCCCCGTTTTTGTCAATGCCATGGGGTCCATGGGCGAAAAATTCGCCAGCCAGCTTGGCATCGAGACCGGACTCTTCCCCGTGAAACACCAGGCCTTCATCACACGCCGACTCCCGCTGATGGGCGTCAACGGCGCTCCCCTGCCTATGCTTATCGACCGTAGAAGATACAAAGGATTTATCGCCGTTTACGGTCAACAACTGGCAGAAACAGGACAGGTTATCGGTTGTGCTTCTCCCGCGATAGAGCCCCATGAGATAGGGAAAAACCTGAAAATAAATTCAGAAGAGTTCCTCGAGATCTCCTCCGAAATCTTCACCAACTGGATCCCATCCATCTCATCCGTGGGATTCCAGGCTATCTGGGCCGGCTATTATACCGAACCACGTATGATCATCGATCCCTCGCTGGGTCTCTTCCTCGGCCTTCGCGGCCATGGCTTCATGCTCAGCCAATATCTCGCTAAACTTTATACCGATAAACTGCTGGGTAAACCAACACCCGAATACTTCAAACGCCTGGAAATCAACGGCGACGGACTGCTGGAACAAGCCTTCAAATAAAAAATGACCGGGGTGAAGCGAACGGGTTGATTTATGATCAGCCTTCTCGCTTCACCCTTTTTTTTTATCCCTCCGGCAACCTTCTCTCCTGATCATCAAAATAGCAATGGACATCAGGTAAACATAATAGTCCAGAATAAATAACCGTTGCCATAATCCCTTATATCCTGCAAGAATCGCGATGTTCGTATAACGGGCCAGGAAAAGAAGTAAAAAAAACAGCCCGATAAAAAAGACAGAGGTCGACAGCATATAAAACCAGCGATGTACGTTGCGGGGAATGATTTGTTGCATGTACAGCGGCAACACCACCAGCGCTGCTACACCGATTCCTCCCAGTGCATCATGGATCCACGCAGATTGCGTCAGCACTCCCTCCGTTATGTCCGCTTTAAATAAGCCGGAACCAAAACCTTCTCCCAGACCGTACAGGATGAGAAGCCACGTGGCGGTTCTGACATATTTCCCGGGATAAAACACCCGACGAAACGACCAGGCAAAAAGGATGATCAGCAAACCCAATACAACCCACCACCACGAAATGATATCAGATACCGGACTGTCAGAAGCGCCCAGCGAACTCATCGTGTCACGAAGTTGCGAATACCCCGGATAGAATAAACCTGAAACGAACGTCATAACGAAATCGCCGATACATCCGAAAAAACAGGCAAAAACCCCTGTCAAAATAAGGATCTTTCTTCGTTTCATACCGGCGGTTTTATCACCCTGGTGAGGGCGGATGGCACCTGAAATAAATCATAATCATTGGAATAAACCAGGTACCTGTTATACCACTGCGGGAAAAACTTTTCCTTAAAAAGCCGCAATCCTTTATAATGGGAAAAGGACTTGATCTTATTGTAGGCAAACTTCATCGATCGCTCCTTCAGGCTGACCGGGACTTCCAAGCCACTCAAAGGAGCAAATCCAAGGTTCACGGTAGTATAATTATTTGATTTAAAATATTTTAAAAGCTCAACCAAAAGAAAATCCAATACTCCGTTAGGCGCATCTTGCGTTTTCCGGATAAGATCGTAGGTCCCTTCTGCGGGGGAATGATCGGGAATGATATTTACGAACGCGATCACTTTCTCCTCGGGGTTTTCCACGGTAATGATGGTTTGTTGCTTCAACTCCTCCCAATCAAACATCCCCTGCGAAAAGGTGATCTCACTCCGCTGAGTAGAACTCAGCCATTCATCCGAGACCACCCGGAGCTTTTGCAGAAGTCCGTCCCTGATGGGAGGAGTATGAACGAGGCAGGTATAACCGCGGTCAATGACTTTATTAATCGCATTTCGCAAAGCCTTGTTCCGCCCTCCTTCCAGGGTAAAGGTGGCAAGGTCCACCATCCCTTCCTGTCCGATAAATAAACTCTTTTTCTTCAAATCATGATAAACGGGCAGCGATTTCTCGGGAACCCGGTAGAAAAGGCTTTTCACTCCGTTTTCATAGCAATATTTGTCGAAAAGAACGATGCATTTCTTCATGATCTCCGGGTTTTCCGCTACCGGGTTCTCCAAAACAACGGCGAAGTTCCCGGCCACCCGGTAAGCGATAAAGGCGTTCAACCCTTCCGGCAAAAAGAATTGCTTGTCTTTATACGTCTTGAAATAATCCAATCCCGACTCCCCATACTTTTCAACCAGATCCCTGGCCCTGATCAAATCTTCGGGAGCGGCAGATGCCTTGAAAATATACGGGCGGATAATGGTATAAAAAAGAAACGAGAGCGACAGGAATCCGCTTAAATTAATGGTCAGCAGAAAATCTTTGGCAAAACGGCTGTGAGGGACTAAATCAGGGCTTCCTACCAGTAAGAAATGCTGAATAGAGTACCTGATGCTTTGCCAAATATTAAAGTCAATCCCAAAGTGTTTTTTATCGAGATAATAAAATCCGATGATCCCGTATAATAACACAATCCCTGCAGCTGACAAGGCTGTCCGGATTCCGATGATATGCATCCGGGGATTGCCCCTGACGTAATACTCTTTTCTGGAAAACACGAGCATGACGATCACCAGCAACGCTACCCCGGCCTCTTCGTAGTCAATGGCCTTGGTAAGATGACCCACCATCGAAACAATCCCCAGGATGAAGGCAATCCCCCAGGCATTGCGTAACCCTTTGAACATAAACACGGCCGTCAACAACAAGACAATGCCCGAGATGAGCACGAAATAATTCGATGCGGAAATCAAATCAATGGGAATAAACTCTTCTAGCCGCAACATCCTTTCATGGATAGCCGGCGTGATGGCCGAAATGATATTGATGATGCCCAGTACGAAGATCAGCAAAGCAGGGATGATCCGCATTAACAGCTTATTGATCTTTGCAAAGAAACTCAATGCCCCGGCAGCTAAAGGCAACCAGAATTCAAAGAAACGGTACAGGAAGGTGATGGCGATGGCTTCAACAGCCGAATATCCGAACCGGGTCAGGAAAAATGATAACGAAACCTCCACGGTGCCAAGTCCGCGCATGAATGGCGATACCATCAGCGAAAGAACGGCCGCCAGATACCCCAGCACGGCATAAAAAACAGAAGCCTGAAACCCCAGCGCGACCATGGCGATGTACACATCCAACATGCCGGTCAGATCGATCGCTATCGATACCAGGATCGTCAGGATCAGATACCTGATCCTGATGCTGTGACTGATAAGGTCTTCAAGGAAAACCTCCGTTGCCGGGGAAATCCGGATAATCAGTCTGTAAAGCGCTTTTTTCCGGACGATGGAACGATAGGCGATAAAGATGATGGCTATCAGCAGGATCACGGTGGATAATGCGATCATCTCGCCTGTCCCGGCAATGCCGTTAAACAGCGTGTACGTGAAAACAGGCACCGCTACCAGCACCACCGATAGAATCCCGACGAAAGCATAAATGGAAGAGGCAATGTGGATCCTTGTTTTGGGAACCCCTTCTTTTTCGACTTCACCGGTAAAAAACGCCAGCGATGTCACGCCGCCGGCCGGCATGAAGATGCTGATGAAATTACGTTTTAAAAATAAAAGGATAGCAGCCCTCAGCGTGACTTCGTTCCGGGATGAAGCAAAAGCCAGCTTGTACATGAACCCTTGCAGCACGATATATACCCCCGTGACGACGACACCCAGTAAAACAAACTGCCATCTCGAAGAAAACAACACGTTCCTGACCTGCCCGACCTCGGTCTGCTCATGCTTGACAAACCATGCACCGACAGCAATAAACAGAACGGCAAGTAAAAACCTGGAAATGATCTTCCGGTTTCCCCCCAAGAGGGAAAGTTTCCTTTTAACAAGGTCTGCGATGACACCAGGCCTGACAATGGCACCTTTCATTTATCACCGTTTTGACAAATGTACCAAGATAACGGGAAATGAAAAATGCCATTGTATCAATGCATCTCCCGGTGAAAAAATTCAGTCGGACTTCACATCACCCTCCGGCTGATTTCACTTAGTTTTTCTTTTCCGTAAGAAGCAGCTCGCTGATGATCTTTTCGAACGATTCCTTCGGCAAAGCGCCCATCGTCATCTGCGGCTTCCCTTCTTTCGGGATGAAAAGAATGGAAGGAATGCTGCGGATTCCGAACAATTCCGACAACTCCTGCTCCTCTTCCGTGTTCACCTTGTAAATATCCACCTTCCCTTTGTATTTCTCCGAAAGCTCTTCCAATACGGGCGCTACCATGCGGCAGGGTCCACACCAGTCGGCGTAAAAATCTATGATACAGGGGTTGCTCCCCTCGAATTTCCAATCTTTATTACCCTCGTAATTAAAGACTTTCTGCTTGAATGTTGATGAAGTCAGATGTTCCATTTGTTTCGTTTTAATCCTTTGTTTTTAAGTTGATGACGAAGTTGATACCTACATCGTCCCTTCATTATTCAAGATTCGTGCCAAACTTTTATCTTATTGTTTATCTGATATTTATAAAATCTGATGATTCTTTTTAGTTCGAAAATAGTTAATGTTTCATTAACTTTATATTATTTTCATTAATTTTGATTAATGTAGGTCAGTACCTGATAATTTTCTTTAAAATGTCATGGCAGTCGTTTTTGTATCTTCTCCCTAGCCCCTGATCAAATGCAAAATGTGAGGTGCGAAATGTAATGAGACCGATATCGCACTTCGCACCTCACATTTCGCATTTGGTCATGTGGGTCGTCGAAAAGACACGGCTGTCGTTTTTCTTATCGAGTAGGAAGTGAGGGATTAGTTCCCTCACTGTCCTCTCACACCACCGTACGTACCGATCGGTATACGGCGGTTCATTAACCAATTCTACATTTGGAATAGACCTCAACAAAGCCAACATAGCC
>Ga0209099_1002103_pt1 | contig 18240 bp, 18 predicted proteins | sample AD_JPNHW2_MetaG_FD_184430 | JGI IMG/M metagenome (GOLD analysis project Ga0209099, IMG submission 184430) | Active sludge microbial communities of municipal wastewater-treating anaerobic digesters from Japan - AD_JPNHW2_MetaG (SPAdes) (version 2) | ecosystem: Engineered > Bioreactor > Anaerobic... | reverse complement strand
CCATGCTCCAGGCGGGACGGCGCTTCTTCCCGCGGCACACCCACGCGGCCATCGGCTTCTCGCTCAGCGCGACGATCCTGCTCCTGCTCCTGGGCCGGGACGCCGGGCCGGGCGAGGTCCTGCCCGACCTCGCCATCGCCGTGAACCCGGCGGTGGACCTCGAGAAAGCGTCGCGCCGCCTCCTGGACGGGTTCTGCCGCGCCTACGACCTGCGCTTCGTCCACCGCCTCAGGAAGCACGTCCGGGACCTCTGGAAGTCCGGCCTCCTGGAGCGGCCCGTCCATGTCCCGCTGCTGGCCACCCTGCGCGAGTTCGACGAGCTCTACACGGCCCCGGCGGCGGGCTTCCTCGACCGGAGCGACTACTATGCGCGGTGCACCTGCTGGCCGTACGTGCAGGACATCCGGACGCCCGCGGTCATCCTCACCTCCGAGGACGATCCCTTCGCGCCGGCCGAGGATCTCGGCGACGCGCGCATCCCTCCTTCGGTGCACCTGCACGTGGAGGCTACGGGCGGCCACATGGGCTACGTGGGGCGGGGCGTGCCGAACCTGCGCTGGCTGGACTACGCGCTGGACCACTACCTGGGGGAGCTGCTGGGCACGTCCAGGGCGTCTGCCTAGAAGAGTCGCGCCGCCAGGGCCGCCACGGCGGTCTCGACGCGGAGGATGCGCGGGCCGAGGCCGACGGCCGTGAAGCCGGCGCGTTCCAGCAGCGCGACCTCGGCCGGGAGGAATCCCCCCTCGGGGCCGATGGCGAGCGTGACCGGCCGGTCGACGGCGCGGGGACAGGCCGTCGCGGCCCCGGGGTGCGCGACCAGGGCGAGCGTGCCCGCCGCGAGGCCCGGCAGTTCGTCTTCGGCAAAGGGCCGCAGCAGGCGCCGCAAGTGGAGTTCGGGAAGTCGGGTGTCCTTGGCCTGTTCGAGCCCCAGGATCCGCTGCTGGAGCAGATTTTCCTCCGAGAGACGGGGGCTCTTCCAGTAGCTCTTCTCCACCTTCCACGCGTTGACCAGGTAGATCCGCGCCACGCCCAGGCTGGTGGCCGATGCGACGACGCGGTTCAGCACCTTCGGGCGGGGCAGGGCCAGCAGGAGGGTGAGGGGCAGCTTCGGCGGCGGCGCCTCCCCCAGCTCCACCGTCATCTCCAGGCAGTGCTCGTCCAGCCGCGTCAGGCATCCCTTCCCGATCCCGCCGTCCAGGAGGCCCACGGCCAACTCGTCCCCGGGGGCGACGCGGTGGACCGTGCGGATGTGCTCCAGCCGCCGTCCCGAGAGTCGCACGGTCCCCGCCGCGACGAAGTCATCCTTGTGGAGAAGCACCAGGTTCATGCCATGCGCACCGGGGAAGCAGGGGGAAGTTCTCGGCCCATGGCAGACTGGGGTGGTCTTCCTACGGGCTGAGATGCGATTCTACCCTCGATCACCTGGTTTGTTTTCCCGGCGGAATCCATGATCCCTCTGGCACAGATGCCCGGCTACGCGCGATGGGGAACGGCCCTGCCCGGGCTGGTCGCCCTGGATGGGCCGGTCTGGGTCCACGGGGAAGCAGGCTGCGGCGTGAGCGGCGTGGCCGCCTGGATCGCCCTGCAGCGGGGCGGGCAGGTGCTGGACGACGCCGAGCTGGTGGAGGCGGGCCTCCGCGAGGCCTGGATCCGCGAACATCCGAGGGGGGTGCTGGGGTCGCACCGCCCGCCCGAGGATCCCGCCGTGGCCGCGAGCGCCTCCCGCTGCGTGGTCCTGCGCCTGCCCTCGCTGGAAGAAGTGCCGGAGGAGGTGGGCGCCTGCCTCGCCCTCATGGCCGAGGAGGAGGGCGTCGCGGCGCCGCTGCCGCCGGCGCTGGAACTCCTCCCCTGTCCGGGGAACCTGCGGGGCCTGAGGAACCGGCTGGTGCGGTGGAGGCTGCTCGGCCAGCTGCCCGACGAAGTGCCGTCGGGGCCCCTGCCCCTGGAGGCGGAGGACCTGGCCTCGAACCTCCACGTGCTGGAACGCCTCCTCCTTCACCGGGCCCTGCGCCGGAGCTACGGGAACCGCCTGGAGACCGCGAGGCGGCTCGGAGTGAGCCGGCGGCAGCTCTATCTGCTCATTGCCAGGCACGGGGACCCCGTGCGGGGCGAGGCGCCCACCCGCAAGGGGCCCAAGCGCCTGGACCGGCAGCGATCGCGTCAAAATTCCAGTAACCGGGAGGGCCACCGATAAGCATTCAGTAGCAAGCTCTCGGACCCTGACATGGCGAATCCTTTGAGGATACTGGTGGTGGATGACGATCCCGGCATGCGGGACGGCATGGCCTTGAGCCTCAAGCGGGCGGGGTTCGTCACGGAACAGGCCAAGAGCGGCGAGGACGCCCTGCGCATGACCCGGCCGGGCGCCTTCGACGCCGTGGTCACGGACCTCCGCATGATGGGCATCGACGGCCTGCAGCTCACGGCGCGCCTCAAGGCCCTGGATCCGGTCCTGCCCGTGCTCCTCGTCACGGCCTTCGGGAGCCTGGACACGGCCAGGGAAGCCATGCGCCTGGGGGCCTTCGACTATCTCTCCAAGCCCTTCAGCCCCGACGAGCTGGTGACGGCCGTCCGCAAGGCCATCAAGAGCGACGAGCGGCTGAAGCCCGAGGAGCCGGGGGAGGCCACCGTGATCCTCACCCAGGATCCCGTGCTGGTGGAGACCCTGGCCCTGGCGCGCCGGGCCGCGGACAGCCGGGCCACCATCCTGATCCAGGCGGAAAGCGGGACCGGCAAGGAGCTGCTGGCGAAGCTGATCCACACGTCGAGCCCGCGCCGCAAGGGCGCCTTCGTCGCCATCAACTGCGCCGCCATCCCAGAGACCCTGCTGGAATCCGAGCTCTTCGGGTTCGAGAAGGGCGCCTTCACGGGCGCCACCAGCTCGAAGCCCGGGCGCTTCGAGGTCGCGGACGGCGGAACCCTGGTCCTGGACGAGATCGGCGAACTGCCGCTCGGCCTCCAGGGGAAGCTGCTGCGGGTGCTCCAGGAGCGCACCATCGACCGGCTGGGGGGGAGCCGCCCCGTCCAGGTGGACGTGCGCGTGATCGCGCTCACCAACCGGGACCTGGTGGCCGAGGTGAAGGAAGGCCGTTTCCGGGAGGACCTCTACTACCGCCTGAACGTGATCCCGCTCCGGATGCCGCCGCTGCGCGAGCGCAGTTCCGATCTCCCGCTGCTCGCGGCGCACTTCGCCGAGCGCTACGCCCGGGAGAACGACCGGAGCACGCCGAGGCTGTCCCCGAGCTTCATGGCCGCCCTCACTCGGCACGCCTGGCCCGGGAACATCCGGGAGCTGGAGAACGCCATCCAGCGATGCGTGGTCCTGAACCCGGGCGGCACACTCACCGAGAAGGACCTGCACTGGCTGCTGGACCCGGACCAGCTCGCGGACCTGCCCGCGGATCCCCCGGAGCCCGCTCCCGAGCCCCCGGCGGTCCCCGCGCCCGCCGCCAGCTCGATCCCTTCCGGCATCGAGCTGGCGGATCCCGGGAAGCCTCTCAAGGACGCCCGGATCGGCACCCTGGTGGCGCTGCCCCTGGGCCTCTCGCTGCCCGAGCTGGAGCGCTTCTGGCTGCTCTCCACCCTGGCCGCCCTGGACGGCAACCGCACCCATTGCTCCCAGCAGCTGGACATCGCGCTGCGCACCGTCCGCAACAAGATCAACGAGTACCGAGGCCAGGGCTACGAGATCCCGAGCAGCGGCTACGGGCGGGACTCGGACTGATCCGACTTCGGCCGGCCGCCGCGGGCCGGGACCGTGCCGTGCCGGTAGAAGGCGGCGGTGACCTCCGCGCCCAGCAGGAAGATGCAGCAGCTGTAGTAGAGGAAGAGGAGGGCGGCCATCATGCTGCCCAGGGAGCCGTAGAGGATGCCCCAGGTCAGTTCCCTGGCGCGCTCGTAGTAGAGGCCGAACAGCCCCTTCGCCCCCCACCAGAGCACGGTGGTCACGGACGCCCCGAAGAAGGCGTGGCGGAAGGCCACGTGCCGCCTCGGCAGGTGCTGCAGGATGATCGTGATGAGCAGGAGCCCCAGCAGGGCGGGCAGGAGGGTGATGGCGGCGGAAGGGGGCAGCATGGCGTGGCGTCTCAGGCTCCACTCGAATCCCGCGGAGAGGAGGATCACCACGAAGGCCAGTCCGGCCAGCACCACGCCGAACCGGCGCAGGAAGTAGTGCCTCCGGGTCTGCCGGTGCCGTTTCGCCCGCAGCCCGAAGATGTGGGACAGCGACCGGTCCAGCTGCGTCACGCCCCAGTTGCCGCCCACGAGGAGCACGATCCACGCGATGCTCCATTCGTCGATCCGCCGGGTCTGGGCGATGGTGTTGCGGATGAAGTTGTCGGGCAGGAAGGGGTACATCTCCAGGATCGCTCTCTGCAGCCGCAGGCTGTAGGCCGCACCGCTCCCGAGCACCACGGTCATGAGCTTGAAGAAGAGCGTGGCCAGGGGGATGAGCGAGATGGTCAGGAAGAAGCTGACGCTGGCCGCATAGCTGAGGCAGTCGTCCCGGTGGAACTTCCGGACCACCTCCCAGGCGAACTGCAGGGGCGGGATCCGGTGGATGAGGCGCAGCCAGCCCTTGATCAGGCGGTTCGCAAGGGCTCTCGCACGGTCCTCGACGGCCTGCAGCATGGCCTCAGAAGCGCACCGGATTCCGGGGGAACAGATACATGATCCAGGCCAGGACGAGCCCGATCCCCACGAGGCCGCCGAAGTACTTCAGGATGCTGGCCCGGGTGCGTTCGGGCCGCAGGGTGGGCGTGAGCATCCCCAGGACCAGGGCAAGGCCTCCGCCCATGACGAAGAAGTGGATCACATGGCTGCTGAGGAATTTCACGTGTGCAGACCCCAATAAATACCACGGAGACGGATCAGCATATCAGACCTGGGGAGCGGGAAGGGGATTCGTGCGCCGCCGCGTCCTTCCCGGTCACGCGCCTGCCGCCTGCAGCAGGTCCAGCCAGGCCTTCAGGATGAAGGCCGTGGCTCCCCAGAGGGGCGCGGCCGGAAGCTCCAGCCTGGGAATCGTGAATGCGCGGCCCTCCCGCACGAGGTCCTGCAGCGTCCAGGGGGCCGTCATGAGCGGCCCGAGGGGCAGGAGGATCGCCTCCTTGATCTCGTAGCCGATCTCGAACCTGGGCTCGGGGACCTCCCAGCGGAAGAACACGGGCGTGAAGCGCGTGCGGGACTTGGCGACGCCGTCCGGGAAGCAGCCGATCTCCCACAGCCCGTCCCTGATCCCCAGCTCCTCGCCGAGCTCCCGCCGGGCGGTGCAGGGGAGGTCCCGGTCGCCGGCTTCCTCCATGCCCCCTGGGAAGGCGAGCTCGCCCGCGTGGTGGGGCGCTCCGAAGCCGCGCTGGACGAGGACGAGCTTGCGGGCGCCCGCCGCATCCCCCCAGAGCACCACGGCCACGGCGGCGCGCCGGGCCAGGGACGGCGTCAGGACGCTCATCAAGTGGGGGTTCGCGCCCCGGTGGGCGAGGCGCAGGCTCCGCTCGATCCGTTCCCAGGGGACCCGCGGCGCCTCGGCGGGCGGCTGCCAGGCGTCCACCGGGCCTTCAGTGGTCACTCTTCACGCTCCCGAAGACGGATCCCCTCACCCGCTCGACGGTGAAGATCCCCTTGACCTTGCGGATGACGCTCATGAGTTCCACGATGTGGGCCCGGTCCCGGACGCGCAGGGCCACGTACATGACCGCCGCCCCTTCCCCGGTGGTGCAGGTGAACCGCTGGATGCTGAAGCCTTCGTGCTGGATGGCGTTGGACACGGCCGCCACCATGCCGGACCGGTCGTCGGAGCTGATGACGATCTCCGTGTCGTAGAGGCCCTTGGTCTGCCGGCTCCAGGCCACGCTCACCCGGCGTTCGGGGCTCAGGGCCGAGGAGATGAGGTGGGGGCAGTTGGACCGGTGGATCGAGATGCCCCGGCCGCGGGTGGTGTAGCCGACGATCTCGTCCCCCCAGATGGGCTTGCAGCACTTGGCCAGCATGTAGAGCACGCCCAGGTTGTTGTCCACCAGCACCGTGTCTTCCGTCGGGGCGAGGGCCTTCTCGGCCCTTTCTCCCTGGGTCTCCGGCAGCAGGGGCTCCAGGAGGCGGTGCACCGTGATGCGCCCGAATCCCACCGCCGCGTAGTAGGCCTCCCAGGACTGGTACTTGAGCTCCTTGAGCCGGGCCTCCAGGGCCGCATGGACGTCCACGTTCTCCAGGTGGATGCTCGCGGCCCTCGCCTCGCGCTCCAGGCGGTCCTTGCCCATGTTGATGGCGTGCTTCCGCTCCTCCTCGCGGATGAAGGCCTGGATCTTCGACCGGGCGTGGGCCGACTTGACCACGGCCAGCCAGTCCCTGGAGGGCTTGTGGTCGGGGCGGGTGATGATCTCCACCCGGTCGCCGCTCTGCAGGATGTGGCGGAGGGGCACCATGCGGCTGTTGACCTTCGCGCCCACGCAGTGGTGGCCCACCTCCGTGTGGATGGCGTAGGCGAAGTCGATGGGGGTGGACCCCTCCGGCAGGCTGCGCAGGTCCCCCTTGGGGGTGAACACCTGGATGCGCTGGAAGACCAGCTCGCCCTTCAGGTTCGCCACCAAGTCGCGGCTGTCCTTGGATTCCTGGTGCAGTTCGACCATCCGGCGCAGGAAGGAGGTCTGGTTGATCTCCTGCCGGTTGGCGATCCGCCCCTCCTTGTAGGTCCAGTGGGAGGCGATGCCGGCCTCGGCATGCTCGTGCATCTCCTCCGTGCGGATCTGCACCTCGAAGGAATCCCCGCTGGGCATGAGCACGCTGGTGTGGATGCTCTGGTAGCCGTTGTCCTTCGGCAGGCTGATGTAGTCCTTGAACCGGCCGGGGATGGGCCGGTAGAGGGAGTGGACCAGCCCCATGGCCGTGTAGCAGGAGGCCCGGTCGGGGCAGATGATGCGGTAGGCGAGCCAGTCGTGGATGTCCTCCAGGGACTTCTCCTGGATGCCCATCTTCCGCCAGATGCCGTAGTAGTGCTTGGCTCGGTAGGTGACCTGGGCCTTGATGTCGTAGGCCACGAGGATCCCCTCGAGGCTCTTCTTGATCCCCTCGATCATGGAGGCGTTCTTCTTCCGCTTGGTCTCGATGGCCTGCTTGAGCTCCTCGAAACGCTCCGGCTCGAGGGTGGCGAAGGCCAGGTCCTCGAGTTCCGCCCGCACGGCCCCCATGCCCAGCCGGTTCGCCAGGGGGGCGTAGAGCTCCATGGTCTCGTGGGAGATGCGCCGCCGCTTCTCCTCCCGCATGGAACTGAGGGTCCGCATGTTGTGGAGCCGGTCCGCCAGCTTGACCACCAGCACGCGCACGTCCTTGCCCATGGCCACCAGCAGCTTGCGCACGTTCTCCGCGTTCAGCAGGGTCCGGTCGGCGAAGTCCAGCTTGGACAGCTTGGTCAGCCCGTCCACGATCTCGGCGACTTCCTCCCCGAACTGCTTCCGGACCTCCTCCTGGGTCATGAGGGTGTCCTCCACCGTGTCGTGGAGGATGCCGCAGGCCACGCTCACCGCGTCCAGCCGCCATTCCGCGAGGCTCCTGGCCACGGCCAGGGGATGGAAGAAGTAGGGCTCCCCGCTGATGCGCCGCTGGTTGGCGTGCATGGTCTTCCCGACCTTGAAGGCCCGCTCCAGGAGCCCCAGGTCGCCGTCGGGGTGGTGCGCCAGGAAGGCCTCCTTCACCTGCAGGAAGGCGCCCTCCAGGGTGAGGTTCGCGTCGGGACTGCAAGGCGAAAGATCCCCTCCGTCCCGGAGGACGGTCTCCCTGGATCTACTGTCGCCCTCCGCCATATGAACAGTTTGCGGTATCAGGCCCGTTCGTGCCAGGGGGCACTTGGCTAAGCCTTCACCCGCCGCAGTCCATAGTCGCCGGTGAGTTCCTCCACCAGCTCCTGGACCGGGAGGTAGTCCTGGAGCTTCCAGCCGTTGCTGCCGGTGAAGAAGAGGCCGGTGTCCTTGATCCCGGTGCGCGCGTCGTCCAGGCGGTCGGCGATGCAGTAGCCCACTTCCCGGGCGCCTTCGCCCTTGTTGCAGGGATGGAGGCAGTGGCTGATGCACTTGATGGCGGGCGCGTCCCCGCGCCTGATGCGCTGCTGCAGCTCCGTCTGGACCGCCCTTCCGGGCATGCCCACGGGGGACTTCACCAGGGCGATGTCCTCCTTGCCTGCCTGCAGCACGGTGGTCTTGAACTCCATGGCCGCGTCGCACTCGAAGGTGCCGATGAAGCGGGTGCCCATCTGGACTCCGCCGGCCCCGGAAGCCATCAGCCGGTCGATGTCGGCCCGGTCCCAGACGCCTCCTGCCGCGATCACCGGGAAGGTGCCCCACCGGTCGCGCTCCTCCACCACGGGGCCCAGGAGGGATTCCAGGGCGTAGGCGGGATCCCCGCACTGCTCCACGGAGAAGCCCTGGTGGCCGCCGGATTCGGGGCCTTCCAGCACCACGGCGTCCGGCAGGCGGTTGTACTTCTTCTGCCAGCTCTTGCAGATCAGCTTCAGGGCCCGGTCCGAGGAGACGATGGGCACCAGCGCCGCGTTGGAGGAGGCCGCGTAGTCGGGCAGGGCCATGGGGAGGCCGGCGCCGGAGATGACCACGCGCGCGCCGGCGGCCACGGCCTCCCGCACCACCTGCTCATAGCCGGTGATGGCGCAGAGGATGTTCACTCCGACGATGCCGTTCGGGCCTGCGTTGCCGATGGCCTCCTCCATGATCCGGCGGAGGGCCGGCCCGCAGTTCATGTTCTCGGGGCCGACGGGCCGGCCTTCGAGGGAGGTGACCATGTCCGGGTAGCGGTAGCCCGTGCCGATGGCCGACACGATGCCCACGAGGCCCGCCTTGGCCGTCGCGCCCGCCAGGCGCTCCCAGGAGATGCCCACGCCCATGCCGCCCTGGAAGATGGGGTAGGGCACTTCGAAATCGCGGATCTTCAAGGGCGGCAAGGGAGGACGGACGTCCTCCATGGCGCGGTGGAGATGGTCGGGCAGGGCCTTGGGGAACCCGTGGATTCCTTCCTGGACCCCTTCGCGGAGGGTCTGGGGGGAGCGGATCTGCAGGCCCGCCACGCCAGGCTGGCCCAGGAGATCGGCGGCGTCCGCCGCGTCCTGGGAGGCCTCCGGGATCAAGGGCAGGGGCAGGTGGGCCCGGATCTCGGCCAGCTTCTGCCGCAGGGAGGCCTTCCCGGCCACGACCAGGGCATGGGCGCCCTCGCGGTAGGCCACGAGCGCCTCCTCCAGGTTCTCCACCCGGACCAGCCGGGGCATCTCGCACTCGTCGAGCCGCTTCCTGAAGGCCTCCTTGAGCTGCGTGCCGTGGACCAGGAAGGAGACGCCGCGGCGCTTCGCGACCTCGACGACCTCCTCGAAACGGCCGAGGAGCCCCTTCAGGTCAAGGCCGATCTGTCCCTTCACGGCGGCGAGGGCCTCCAGACGCGCCTCCAGGTGGGAAATGTCCGGGAACGCGGAGACCCGGATCACGCCCAGCCCGCCGGCTTCCGCGAGGCCCGCGGCCAGGAGTTCGGCCTGGGGGGGAAACCAGCCCTGGAGCACCAGGGGCTCCTTCTGCATGTCCAGGCGCAGCCTGGGAAAACCTGTCATGACGTCTGCCTCCGCGTGTGGTCTGCGAGCGATCACCCACATCTCCGCGGACTCCTGCGAGCCCTTGGATTTTCGAGAACCTCGGAAGGATCGCGAACATTGACAATTCTACTAGGAGAACTGGATTTCCCATCGAGTTCATTTCCGTCGCCGCGGATGCTCCTACCATGATCCTTATGCAAAAGGCGCTGCTTCCCCTCGACGAAGCCATCTCCCTGCTGGCCGCGGCCGTCCCCTCGCCCATCCAGGCCGCCATCCGCGCGGACCGGGACGATCCGGCCCTGGACCGCAGCCTCATGGATGGGGCGGCGCTCCGTTCCGAGGACGGGGTCGCGCCGCGCCGGGGGCTCGGGACCCTCTTCGCCGGGGACGACGCCTCCGGCTGGCAGGTGGCGCCCGGAACGTGCGTGCGGGTCATGACCGGGGCCGTGGTGCCCGCCGGGGCGGACGCCGTGGTACCCGTGGAACAGCTCCGGGAGGCGGACGGATGCCTGGTCCCCGGGAACGCGCCGAAGCCTGGGGAGTTCGTCCGCCGGCGGGGGTGCCAGGCCAAGTCCGGGGACCTGCTGCTGAGGGAGGGGACGCCCGTGAACGCCGCCCGGATCGGGCTGCGCGCCCAGGTGGGGGCGCCGCTGCCGTGCCTGGCGCGCGTCCGGGTCGGGGTCGTGCCCACCGGCGACGAGCTGGTGGCGGATCCGGGTCCGCACCAGATCCGGGATTCCAACGGGCCCATGCTGGCCGCCCTGGCCCATGCGGCAGGCGCCGAAGCCTGCATGCTCCCCCGCCTGCCCGACGATCCGGAGGCCATCGCGCGCTTCCTGGAGGGGCTGGGCCCCACCCAGGTGCTGCTGACCGCCGGCGGGGTGTCCATGGGAGAGAAGGACTTCCTGCCCCAGGTCCTGGCCCGGATCGGCGCCCGCATCCTCTTCCACCGGATCCGGCTGAAGCCGGGGAAGCCCACCCTCGCGGCCATCCTGGACGGGCGCGTGATCCTGTGCCTGCCGGGGAATCCCGTCTCCGCCTACATGAACGCCCTCCTCTTCCTGCCGGTCGTGCTGGCGCGCCTGGAAGGCCGGGGGGTGCCCGACCCTTGGCGCACCGGCCGCCTCACGGCCCACGTCGCCAACGGAGGCGACCGGCCCATGCTGCACCCCTGCAGGCGGCGGGGGACCCTGCTGGATCCGCTCCCCTCCAGGGGCTCAGCGGACCTGGTGAGGCTGGCCCAGGCGGACGCCTGCGCCTGGATTCCGGAAGGGGGACTGGGCGAGGGCGAGACCCGTTTCCTGGACCTGCTGTAGCACGAGCGGACGTCCCTGCCGGAAGTGGGCCCATCCCCAGGCGGCCGCTGCGCCCAGCAGCAGCCAGCCGATGGGGGAGCGCGCCGCGACCCGCAGATCCTGCCGGGAGGGCAGGGATGCCTGGACGAGGTTGGCGGCGAGGTAGAGCCAGAGGGCCTCGCTCCAGTCCACGGCAGGCCGTCCCCCCAGGCGCCAGGCGAGGAGGGACCAGGCGGCGGGAAGGAGCAGGAGCGGGGCCGCGCCCAGGAAGAAGGCGTTGTACCAGCGGACATGGGCGAAGGCGACGGAGCCCATCACCCAGGATCGTCCCTCGCGCCTGGGTACGAGGGTGAAGCGCGTGGGCCGCCCGTTGAGCACGGCCCCCACGCAGAGGTGGCAGAGTTCGTGGCAGAAGGTGCCCGGGAAGATCGCGAGCGAGAAGACCCAGAAGGCCCGCTTCAGCCTTCGGAACAGCGCCAGGATGGCCGCCAGGACGGCCAGGTAGATCATCCCCCGCATCGACAGGTCCATGCCCGGATTCTCACTGGTCGGCCGGAGGAAGTCGAGGCATCTTGGGGGAACGCCACGGAGGTCGTCGGGATGGAAAAGGTCCGTTGGGGGGTGCTCGGCACCGCAAAGATCGGGACCATGAAGTGCATCCCGGCCCTGCAGGCGAGCGCGTGCGGCCGCGTCCATGCCATCGCCTCCCGGTCGCTCGCGTCGGCGCAGGACGCGGCCGTGCGGCTGGGGATCCCGAAGGCCTACGGCTCCTACAGGGAACTCCTGGCGGACGACGAAATCGAGGCAGTCTACATCCCGCTCCCCAACCACCTGCACGTCCCCTGCACCCTCGAGGCCGCCGAGGCGGGGAAGCACGTCCTCTGCGAGAAGCCGATGCTCCTGCGCCCGGAGGACGCCGCGCAGCTGCGGGCCGCCTCCGCCAAGGTCCTCGTGATGGAGGCCTTCATGATCCGTTTCCATCCCCAGTGGCTGCGGGCACGGGAACTGGTCCGGGGCGGTCGCATCGGCACGCCCAGGGCGGTGCAGGTCTACTTCTCCTACTTCAACACCGATCCCGCGAACATCCGCAACCGGCCGGGGATCGGCGGAGGCGGTCTCTACGACATCGGCTGCTATGCCATCGTGGCGGGCCGGTTCCTCCTCGATGCCGAGCCGCTGGCCGCCGTCGCCCTCTTCGACTGGGACCCCGCCTTCGGCGTCGACCGGACCGCCAGCGGCCTCCTGGATTTTGGGGACGGGCGCCAGCTCGCCTTCACCGTCGGCACGCAGTGCGTCCCCTGCCAACGGGTGCAGATCCTGGGCACCAAGGGCCGGATCGAGATCGAGATCCCCTTCAACGCGCCGAAGGACGGGCCGACCCGCCTGTTCGTCGACGACGGCGCGGCCCTCGACGGCAGCGGCATCGAGGAGGAGACCCTGCCCCCCTGCGACCAGTACGCCCTGCAGGGGGACGCCTTCGCCCGCGCGATCCGGGGCGAGGCCGCCCTCCCCTACGGCATCGACGACGCCCTCATGAACGCGCGGAGCCTCGACGCCCTGTTCCGCTCCGAGCGGAGCCGGGCCTGGGAAAAAGTGTGAGCCCCGGGCCGGCATGAAAAACGCCCCTGGACGGGGCGTTCGGCTGGCGGAGAGAGAGGGATTCGAACCCTCGGTACTGGTTTACCCAATACACTCGCTTAGCAGGCGAGCCCGATCGGCCACTCCGGCATCTCTCCCCGGACATTCGATGCTACCCGTAGAATGGCGGCGGGGCAAGGGAACTTGCCACGGGGGGGTTCCTTCTCCAAGATGGAGGGACCGGAGGGGTGGCCGAGCGGTTTAAGGCACCGGTCTTGAAAACCGACGTGGGGCGACCCACCGCGGGTTCGAATCCCGCCCCCTCCGCCAGCCGGGGAAGCGATCCAGCGGGCGCTCACGACACCCGTTCCGCCAGGCCGTGCTCGGCTGCTTCCGGCATGGCCGCCAGCAGGTCCTCCGCCCGGATGCCCTCCATGCACGGATGGCCGGCCACCCGGCAGCGGCACGACATGCAGCGGGCGCAGGCGAGGCCGTCGTGGCGGACCACTTCGACCTGTTCGCCCAGGGGCGCGGACAGCCGCTCGTCCGTGGGGCCGAAGGCGGCGACGGTGGGCGTGGCGCAGGCCGCCGCCAGATGGCTGAGCGCCGAGTCGTTCCCGAAGAGCGTCGAGGCCCGCCGGATCACCCCGGCGGCGACGGCCAGGGACGTCCTGCCCGCCAGGTCGTGGACCTGCCCCAGTTCCGCGCGGAGGGTCCGGGCGCAGGCCAGGTCCTCCCGGGTCGACCCGAGGAGCACGATGGAATGTCCCTGGTCCAGCAGCATCCTGCCGAGCGCGATCCAGGTCGCGGCGCCGAGGCGCTTGTTGGCGCTCATGGCGCCGAGGGAGAAGGCGGCGAAGGGGAAGGACACCTGCGCCAGAAGCGCGTCCGCTGCCGCCTGGGCGTCGGGCCTCGGCCGGAAGGGGAGCGGAGGCGTCTCCGGCAGGCCGGGAAAGGCCGCGCGGAGCAGCTCCCCATAGCGTGCCTGCTGGTGTCCGGCCAGCGACTTGAACCTCAGGGAACGGCTGCAGATCAGGCCCCCCATGCCCTCGCTCCAGCCTACCCGGAGGGGGAGCCGGGCCAGCAGGGCCGCGGTGGTGGCCCGCTGGCTCCGGGCCAGGCAGACCACGCCCTGGGCGCGGTGCGCCTTCAGAAGTCCGGCCATCGCGAAGGCGTTCGGCTTGGCCGGAGGATCGGCGACGGCCGCCGCATAGCCGGCGGTCCCCCGCAGCAGTTCCATCACGGGGGCGGGGCCCCAGGCGACCAGCTCGCGCCCCAGGGTGCGCAGGGGCGCGAGGGCCTGATGGATCATGACACTGTCCCCGATGAAGCGCGGGAACCGCACCCAGAGTGCGTTTTCGGGAATCCGGTCCATCACTGCCCCCGGAAGCGCCGGCGGGCTTCCGCGTCCGGCCCGGATCCGGCCGCGGCCAGGACCGGGCATCGGCCGAGGAGGGCCTCCACGCTGAACAGCCTCCTGCCGAGGCACGACCGGAAGTGGCGGAGCCGCCCGAGGCAGGCCGAGGTCCTTTCTCCGCGCTTCCGGGAACGGCAGGGCGGGCGGACGGGTCCGAACAGTCCATGCATCTGTTTCATCGGGGCTCCTCGCGTGGACGGCGCCTTCCTGGCCCGCGCCGGGCTCCCCCTGCCTGCGCGCGAAGCCGGAAGCCGGTTCCACAGACTTCGAGGATCTCCCCCCGAGCCCGTCAGGACCCTGTCAGCGGGATGATAGTTTTGTCATCCGCCGGGCCTGGCGGCTCAGCCGAGAAACCGTGTATGGAACCGCGAATAAGGGCGAATTTGCGTGAATGGAAAGTCATGACCGCGAGAGCGGATCCTTGTTCCTTTCCGCGTGTTTTCGCGAATTTCGCGGTTCCCATCTTCATTCTTGCGAGGCAGAAATGCTCGATCCGGGCTCAGACCTCGTAGGCCAGGCCGCGGAGCATGCGGATGTCCTCGTCGATCGAGACTCCGCTCGTGGTCAGCATGTCCCCCGTGATCGCGGCGTTCGAACCGGCAAGGAAGCAGGCCCGGCCTTTGTCGCCCAGCAGTTTTCTTCCGCCGGCCATTCTTACGGTGATTTTCGGATTGATGATTTTCATCAAGGCAACGCATCTTAATATTTCATTTTCTTGCAATGCTTCCCTGTCTTCCAAGGGGGTGCCCTGGATCGGGACCAGGATGTTGACAGGCATGGATACGGCTCCGATCTTCCTGACCTCGAAGGCCAGGTCGATCCTGTCCTCGACCGTCTCTCCCATCCCGATGATGCCGCCGCTGCAGATCTCGAAACCGCATGCCTGCGCCTTCTCGATGGCGCGCAGCTTGTCGTCGTAGGCGTGCGTCGTGCAGATTTTCCCGAAATACCGTCGGGATGTCTCGAGGTTGTTGTGGATCCGCGTGATCCCGGCATCCCTCATCGCCTTGTAGTCACCCTCCCTCGCCAGGCCGATGGAGGCGCACAGCTCGAGATCCGTCTCTTGCTGGATCCGGTTCGCGGCATCGCAGATCGTCTGCATTTCATGGGGGTCGAGCCGCCTGCCCGAGGTCACGATCGAGAACCGCTTCACGCCCTTCTCCGCGCACGTTCTCGCGAGTCCCGCCATCCTGCGCGGATCGATCAATCCGTATGTCTCGACTCCGGCGCCGTGCCGGTTCGACTGCGCGCAGAACTTGCAGTCTTCGGAGCAGAGGCCGCTCTTCGCGTTCACGATCGAGCACAGCTCGAACTTGTTCTGGTCGTACTGCATCCTCAGGCGGTTCGCGGTTCCGGACAACCTGCCGCAGTCGGCGGAGGCGAGCCGCAGGGCCTCGTCCCGGTCCAGTTCATGGCCGTTCTCCACGCGTTCGAGGATCGATTCAGGATCAGGCACGCCGTCCCCCCAAGGGAATCTAGCAGCAGGGGCGGATCTTCCGCCATCCCGGTCCCCACGGCCAGCCACCCTTCCTCGCGCCGCTTCCGCTATGCTGGATGAAGTCCGGCACCTGGGCCAGGTTCCGGTCGAGTCCCGCGCCTGCCGGCTCCGGCGCCCCGCGGGCCCACCCCGGCGCGGGAAGCGCCATCCCAGGAGCGTCAGTGAACACCCGCATCGCAGTCTGCATCTACATCACCGGTCTGGTCGTCGCGAACCTGCTGGTCGGGCGCTTCGGTCCGGCCATCACGCCGGTGCTGGGCTTCCTGTTCGTCGGCCTGGACCTGAGCCTCCGGGACTGGCTCCACGTGCGGATCCGTCCCTGGCAGATGGGCCTGCTGATCCTGGCCGCAGGGGTGATCACCTTCTCCCTCGACTGGTCCGCCACGCGGATCGCGGCGGCCTCCTCGATCTCCTTCGCGGTCGCGGCGCTCGCGGACTGGGGCGTGTTCGCCAGGACCCGCGGAGCATGGCTCCGGAAGAGCCTCTGGAGCAACGCGGCGGGCGATCTGGTCGATTCAGCCCTCTTTCCCTGCCTCGCGTTCGGGGCCTTCCTGCCGCTCATCATCCTGGGGCAGTTCGCGGCCAAGTTCGCGGGGAGCACCGTCTGGTCGCTCCTCATCAACCGGCTGCAGCGCAGGATGGAACCCGCCTGAGCCTGGTTCGGGCGGCCTGGCCATCATGACCGTCGGGATGCCGGCGGGCGTGGGTCCGCACGGATCGCCGTCGACGAAGCCATGCCGCCGGTAGAGGGTGCGGGCCGGCAGACCCTCCTCCGTGCCGGCATCGAAGGTCTGGACGGTCACGGGGCGTGCGGGGTCGAGCTGCGACAGCGCGGTCCCGAGCAGCGAGGCCCCGAGACCTCGGCCGCGGGCCCGGGCGGACACGGCCAGCCAGTCGATCCGGTTGTCGCCGCGCGAGATCACGATTCCCCCCGCGAGCCCGCCTTCCTGGTGGTCGATGCAGTAGGCCCGGGCGTCGGCGATGGCCTCCCGCAGCCCGGCGTGGAAGGCCGCCTCCCGGACCATGGGGCCGAAGAGATGCTCGACCTCGGCGGCCAGGGCGAGCCAGCCGTCGAAGTCGGACGGGCGGGAAGACCTCGGGCGGGGCAGGGACGGAGCGTCGGGAGAGAGGGGCATGGGGGGAGGAGGGCTCCGGCTGGATCGCGGGGCTTGCGACTCTCCCATCCTATCCGTCCCGGCGAAACCTTGTCGGGGTTCCTGGCATCTCAGAGGCGTTCTTTCCCATGTCAGGAGGTGCCCCATGCCGCGCGGCCGGACCAAGCCTTCTTCGCTCGTCGTCGGGTCCCTCGGCCCCGGACTCCAGGATGGAACCGCCCCGCATCCGCCTCCCGGCGACGAGAGCCAGCGCAGGGCGATCATCGCGACGCTGGAGGACTATGTCCGGGCCTGGTACAGCGGGGACGCGGTGGCCATGGAACGCTGTTTCCACCCGGACTTGGCGGGCAGCCTGCTGCAGTCCGGACCCGAGGCCGAGGGGGGCGTCGCCCGGGTCCCTGCGTGCGGCCGAGAGATCCAGGCGGCGCTGGGGCCGTACACGCATCCGGCGGCGCGGATACTGGAAGCCTCCGTCCTGGACCTCAGGGGCCACTCCGCCAGCGCGCGGATCGTGCTCAGGGACTGGGCGGCCTACGTCCACCTCGTGTCCACGGGGGACCGGTGGGCCATCGTGAACGTCCTGTGGGAGTGGCTGTTCCCGAAGGGCCGCAGGAGCGCCTGATCAGGCGCCCTTGCCCAGGGGCTTCCCGCTTCGGCACCACTCGCTGTAGGAGCCGACATAGAGCGAGGCTCCCGGGAGGCCGGCCAGCTCCAGGGCCAGGAGCGTGTGGCAGGCCGTCACGCCGGAGCCGCAGTGCACGGTCAGATGGTCGGCGGGAGTGCCGTCCAGGAGCCGGAGGTACATCTCCCGGAGAGCCGCCGGGGTCTTGTAGCGGCCGTCGGCCTCCAGGTTCTCCGTGTAGGGCAGGTTCACGGTGCCCGGGAGCCGCCCGGCGGCTGGATCGATCGGCTCGGCCTCGCCCCGCCAGCGCTCGCGGCTGCGGACGTCCAGGACCTTCCTCGCAGGGTCCTTCAGCTGCCTCTCGACCGTCCCGATGTCCACGGTGGGCAGGCCCCATCGTCCGCAGGGGTAGGGCGGCAGGGCGGGGGGCGCCTCCGGGACGTCCCCGGTCACGGCGATGCCCGCGGCGGCGGCCGCCGCCAGGCCGCCGTCCAGGACCGCGACGCCGGCGTGCCCGAAGGCCTTCAGCATCCACCAGAGACGGCAGGCGCCGTTTCCTCCGGAGGCATCGTCGTAGGCGACGACAGGGGTGTCCGGGCCGATGCCCCAGCTCCCAAGGCGGGCTGCCCAGGCCGAGGGGGATGGCAGGGGGTGGCGGCCGCCGCGGGAGGGGTCGAAGCCCGGATCGGAAGCCGTGCTCAGGCAGCGGTTGAGATCCGCGTGGAGGGCGCCCTCCAGGTGGCCCGCCGCGTAGGCTTCCGCGCCGGGGCGCGCGTCCAGGAGCCGGATCGCCGGCCTCGAGGCCGAAAGGACTTCCGGGGAGATGAGGGGACCGAACGGCATGCCTGCCTCCTGTGACCATGATGCGCGCATCGGGGATGCCGGTTCTACAGCTTCGGAGGTCCTGGTCCGATGAGAAGGGAGGCTCATGAACGATCAGAATTCGAGCGGAGGAACCGAGCGGGGGCGATCTGCCGGTATGCTGGGATCAGCATCACCGGGAAGAGCGTCCGTGGCCTGCATGCGAGGAACCGTATGAAAGTCCGTACATTGGCTTCTCCATCCGCTCTGCTCGGGCTGTCCATGGTGAACTTCCTCTTCCTGGTCTGGCTGCTGGCGGGCCGGGCCGGGGCCGTGG